>Ga0156019_1017_pt1 | contig 78272 bp, 59 predicted proteins | sample RifCSPlowO2_02_FD_107673 | JGI IMG/M metagenome (GOLD analysis project Ga0156019, IMG submission 107673) | Bacteroidetes bacterium RIFCSPLOWO2_02_FULL_36_8
ATGCATCAGATGAAGTGCTCGTTACTGTAAATAATTATCCCGATAAACCGGTAGTAAATTGCGGTACATCCACAACCAGCAGTGTAGAATTTGTATGGGATGCTGTACCAGGAGCCACATCTTATGAGATAAGTTTTGATAATGGAGGAACATGGGCTAGTAATGGTGCCAACTTAAAATATAGTATTTCCGGTATGGTAGAAAATGCTTGCACTACGATGGTAGTAAGAGCCATAGGTACCTTGCCTTGTGACGTAGGACCTACTTCTGACCCAGCCACTTGTTGTGCAAATAACTGTATTGCGGTGTTAGTATCCACAACACCAGACCCAAGTATTTGCAATGGTCAATCAACAGATATAGGCGTAACCTCTGTTGCTGGCACTGCAGGACCGTTCAGTTATTCATGGAGCGGCGGGTTACCAGGAACTATAGGACCTCATACAGTTACGCCTACAGGTTCTACTAATTATGATGTGTTTGTTACTGACTCCAGCCAGCTCAATTGTCCGGTTACAAAGAAAACCATTGCGGTAACAGTATTTCCGGTTATTAGTCCATTTGTGTCACCACTCACCGCCACGATTTGTAAAGGTAGCAGTGCCACTCTTACAGCCAGTGCCACCGGTGGAAATGGAACTTACACCTTTAGCTGGGATCCTGCAACGGGACTATCGGATTCAAGTATAGCAAATCCGATTGCTTCACCTTCATCAGATATTACCTACACGGTTTTTGTGAAAGACGGATGTTCACGAGATACATTTGTAACTATACCGGTTACCGTGATTCCTATACCTGCAGTTAGTGCTGGTAATGATATTGATAGTTGTTCTGGTACTATTGCAATCATAACCGCTACCGGAGCTACAACTTATGAGTGGGCAAGGATGACTGCTCCTGCAACAATTATCTTTACAGGTAACCCGTTTACAACATCAGGTTTATCGGTAGCGAGAACATATATTGTCTATGGAACCGATGCAACAGGTTGCAAAAACCAAGATACCGTAACGGTTAACAGAGAAGACCAATTAGCGGCTCCAACTATCAGTTGTTCATCAGTAGGTATGACCTTCGTAACTTTTGGATGGACTACAGTTCCAAATGCCACCGGATACGAAGTCAGTGAAGATGGTGGATTAAACTGGATAACGACAAACGCAGGTCAAACCAATCACACTATTGATAGTCTTACAGTTGGTCAGACTAAAACGCTTTATGTAAGAGGAACGGGTGGTAATTGCGGGGCATTAACAGCAAACACATCCTGCACAGCGGCTCTTTGTCCGGCTATCACCATAACAACAAGCCAGATAGATGCTACTTGCAATACTAGTTCAGATGCTTCCATTACCATTGATACTGTGGGAGCAGGCGGAGTGGCACCGTACATGGTAAGCATAAACGGTGGCGCTTTCCAGAGCGGACTTTCGTTTGCAGGATTAAGTGCCAATACATTTACCATTGATATGAGGGATGCAAATGCATGCACAGCGCCGCAGAAAGTGGTAACGATTACTTCACCGGCAGTTGTAGATGCAGGTAGTGATAGGGATTTCTGCAAAACACAAGTATTAAAAGTGAAACTAACGGGCGCACCTGCCGGAGGAATTTGGACCGGCTCGGCTGGCGTTGTTTTATTGCCTGGTGACACATTGGATGTTGTAAATACTCCATGGACTGTGACTTCCGGCATCCCACACAAACTGATTTATACAGTTGGCGCTTGTTCCGATACTGCTAATTTAATTGTAACAGGCGCAGTGGCGGGCAGTGATACAATGGATTATTGTGTAAGTTCAGGAATATTCACATTACCACTTGCATCACCAGCGGGTGGCACATGGTCTGGACCCGGAATACTAAATGCCTCAACAGGACAGGTTGACCCAACCGGATTAAGCGGTCCTAAAACCTATACCTATACTCACACGGGTTGTCCGGACCAAATGGTGGTGAATTTTACACCTGCATTGGGAACACCGGTTGTTTCTTGCGGAGTTTCAACTGCTATTTCAATCACATGGACATGGACAGCGGTGACGGGCGCCACAGGTTATGAGGTTAATTTTGGATTTGGATGGGTACCTGCATCGGGTTTATTAACTCATACCGAAAATGGTAAAAATCCCGGAGATAAAATGACTATTCAGGTGCACGCAGTAAGAGCCGGTACATGTCCGGAAGAAGGACCTGCTTCAACTCCTGTTGAATGCGAAGCAACAGCTTGTAAGCCCATTACCATTAATATGCTACCGGATGTAACGGTATGTCCGGGTGCAAATGCTACCGTAGGTTTGTTCAGTATAACCAGACCGGATGGGTTAGGTAAATTTATATGGACATGGAGCGGTGACCCTGCATTGATTGATAATAAGCCGGGACCGTTTACGGTAAACACTCCTGTTACTAAAGCATACATCGTAACAGTAACTGATACATCACAGCTCGCATGCCCGACTGTAAAGGATTCAGCGGTTGTGACTGTCTTTAACATGACTGCAAGCACCACGCAGAAGAACGTGAGTTGTTTTGGAGGAAACGATGGGTCTGCAAAAGTTACAGTGAGCGGAGTTCCAGGACCTTTCACTTATGATTGGTCACCGGGTAATGAAACCATTGACTCCATAAGTGGAAAAATTGCCGGTACATATTCTTGTGTAATTTCAATGACCCAAGCGCCAAATTGCCAGATTACAAAGAGCGTAATAATTACAGAGCCCACACAGTTGATAGCTGATGCCGGTATAGATGATTCTGTAAAATGCGGTTCCTTAGTTAATCTGGATGGAGATGCTTCGGGTGGTACATCGCCCTACACATTTAGCTGGAGTAATGGAGTGGCAAACCAGTTTAACAACAATGTATCTTTTGGCACTTATACCTTATCGGTAACGGATAGCAAGGGATGTGTAGTCACGGATGCAACAACGGTATTTGATGTTCCAACAACTTTAACTATGACCAATGTGAAAGAAGTTGTTTGCAACGGTCAAACCGCGACCAGTTCTGTATTAGTAAGCGGAGGAACGCCACCTTATTCATACCAATGGGACAGCGGTGAAATTACAGCGACCATCACAAAACCAGCAGGTACGTACATTTTAACCGGAAGAGACATGGATGGTTGCATAAAAACAGGTGTACTGACAGTACGCGAAATGGCACCATTGGTAATCAGCGCCGGAGCAGATCAAACTGTACAATGCGGAAATCTTGCAACTATAACCGGAACGGTTACGAGTGGCACAGGTCCGTTAACCATGAAATGGGATAGCAATGGAGTGTTGAATGGTTCAGTGACGGAGTTGATTTACGCTAATGCAGAACCAGGAATTTATACGTTGACAGTAAGAGACTCGTTAGGTTGTGAAATTTCGGATCAGGCAGAGGTAATTTCAGAAGTTAGCACGTTAACCGTAGAGGCAGGCAGAGATACTAATCTTTGCTTTGGTCAAACAGTGACACTTACGGCTGTTGGCAATCTGGGAAATCCTGCTTATACTTTCAAATGGTTAGATAATTCCTCAAACAATCCTATCCGTACATTTAGTACCACGGGAACTTTCAAAATTCAGGTGAAAGACCAGTTAAATTGTACCGCTGTTGATTCGGTTAAGATTTTTGTGGATCCACAACTTGTTCTAACCAATACAAAAGTAGATGTGGATTGTTTTGGAAATGCAAATGGTTCTATAGATCTTACAGTAACAGGCGGAACAGCGCCTTACGCGCATAGCTGGTCAAACAATTTCCTGGCGGAAGATCCAAATACATTACTTGCCGGTTCCTATACGGTAACAGTTACGGATGCCATCATCGGATGTAGTGCCACACAAGTAGTTACTATTGCGCAACCGCTTGCCGCGCTGGCAGTGGATACGGTTTCTGTAACTCACGTTAAATGTAACGGAGGAGCCACGGGTATCATTAATCTGAAAGTAACGGGGGGGACGTTCCCATATACATTTGCATGGTCAAATGGTGGTCTGGTTACTCAAAACATTTCAAACCTGAGCGCTGGTGTCTATACTGTAACTGTAACAGACAATAATAATTGTTCAGCAAGCAAGGCGATAATTATTACACAACCGCTTATCATGCAGTTCAGCTACACTCAGAGCAACGTAAAATGTTTTGGCGGCTCTGATGGTTCCGTAGATGTAACAGTGGTAGGAGGAGTGACACCGTATTCGTTCTTATGGAATGATGCTGTTGCCACCGAAGACCGCAACAACATTAAAGCAGGACTTTACAATCTGACGGTCACAGACAAAAACGGATGTTCGTTTGATACATCCATCACTCTTACTCAACCGGCACTGAAACTTTCGACAACCAATGTGAAAACAGATGTCAGTTGTAACGGTGGATTTGACGGCACCATTGATGTCAGCATATTTGGTGGCACTGCACCTTACACCTATCAATGGAAGGGTGGTTCTAACTTACAGGTTCAGGATATAACCAATATAAAAGCAGGAACTTACAAATTAGTGGTCACTGATGTTAATGGATGTAAAGATTCTACCAGCAATATAATTGTAACGGAACCCACTCCTATTGTGATAACGGTAGCGAAAAATGATTCGGCAGATTGCAAAGGAAATTCTACCGGTAATATAATACTTAGTGTTGCCGGAGGATCATCTCCTTATACTTATAGTTGGAATAATGGAGGTACCAGTAGCACTAACGCAAATATACCTGCGGACTTGTATTCAGTGACAGTAACAGATACAAAGGGATGTACTGCTACTTTAGGAGTTGAGGTTGGAGAACCGCAATTATTAACGGCAAACAAAACACAAACAAATGTGTTCTGTAAAGGCCAGGCAACCGGAGAGATCATTGTAAGCGCCACCGGAGGTTCAAAACCATATCAGTATTCTAAAGATGGTGTTGTATTTGGAAGTAATCCAAGCTTCAGTAATTTGATTGCCGGAACCTATACGTTGGTAGTCAGAGATAATAAAGGGTGCAGTTGGTCAGACAATGTGGATATATCTGAACCAACCGAAGGATTAAGCGCTTTGATAGATTTGGATGTGTCGCAGGATACAGTATGTAATGGATTTTCAACGGGCACCGCCACTGTTGTGGCACAGGGTGGCACTCCACAGTATAACTATAGCTGGAGCACAACGCCTCCTAAGTTTACGCCAACGGTAACAGGATTAAGTTCAGGAACCTACACGGTTACGGTCACGGATGCAGGAGGATGCTTTGTAACGGTCAATGCAGTAATTTATGATAATCCGCAATTCGATGCACACATTGAACCTTCTGCATTAATAGTATGCTATAAAGATAGTGCCACTGTTAATGCTTCCGTAACCGGAGGAAGTAGTCCGTTCACTTATTCATGGAATACCGGCGAAACCACACCAACTATATGGTGCAAAGGCGACAAAGTATATCAGGTTTATGTAGAAGATAAATTCGGATGTAAAGATGATACAACCATAGTGGTTGGAGAAAACGATTCCATCCAGGTGAGCATTGATACACCACCTACTGTTTGCTTTGGTTATCCCACTCAATTAACCGCAACGGTTAATGGTGGTTCTGGTATATTCACCTATTCGTGGTCAAGGGAAGGAACCGGAGTAGGAGGAAATACTAACGTATTGACTGCTTACGCCGGAGTTTATCAGCTTCTTGTAAAAGATACCATAGGAGGAAAAGGAGAGTGTATTGCATCTTCACAGATGATAACTGTATCGGAGTTTCCGGAACTTGTACTTGATGTAATTAAACCTGCCACGGTTTGTTATGGAGACGATGGTCAGGCGGAGGTCAATGTATTGGGTGGTGCAGGTGTTCCATTCAGTTATAGCTGGACATCGGTAAATGACAGTTCATTTGAAAACGTTCAGGGAAAAGATACTTCGTTTAGGGCGAAAGCAGGAGATTATCTGATAAAAGTTACCGATGGTGCAGGATGTACACTTTTAGATACTGTTACCTTCACACAATACGCTGAAGTAAAATCGGTATATGCACCTTCGCCAGAGCAGACCACCTTACTTGACCCAAAAATATTCTTTATCAACAGCAGTGAAGAAAACAGCCAGGGTAATATTACCACATGGGTATGGGATTATGGCGATGGAACCGTAGATACTTTAGTGAATATTTCCGGTTCACAAGATGACCATTCCGAGCACGTTTATGAGAAAGCGGGAGAATTCAATTCCTGCCTCACCGTAATTGACGAAAATGGTTGCGATAATAAATCATGTGCAACGGTTAAAATTGAAGCTGACTTTGTAATGTTTGTGCCTAACGCATTTACTCCCAGCAGTGATGGGGGAACATTAAATCCTCTGTTCCTTGCCAAAGGAGATGGAATTGAATCATTCCAGATGACCATCTTTGACAGGTGGGGTAAAGTAGTGGCAGTGACCAATACCATTTATGAAGGATGGAATGGAAAGTTGGAAGATGGCACAGATGCACCGCAAGGGGTTTATATCTGGTTGATTGTGTATAGAGGGGTAGGAGGAAACAAAGAGGTGAAGGCAGGGTCAGTTACTTTGCTGAGATAGTTGTGTTTTTATATTGTTAATAAAAGCGCAGTTCTGAGATAATTCCGGATTGCGCTTTTTTTTATGACCTCACCCCATCCCCTCTCCAAAATACGGCAATCCGCCAGTGGCGGATTGAGCGAGAATGTGCGGCAGGGGCGAGAGATTTGCTATGCGAAATTAAAAAATTTGTGATAAATTGTATCAATAAACAACTAACACTTAACACTTAACACTTAACACTTAACTCCTAACACTTAACACTTAACAATTAACAATGGATGCCATACGCAATCGGGTACAAGAGTCGGGGATAGTTACTATAGACCCGGTGGATTTTTATGTGGAAGGGGAGAGGGTGGTGTTTGATTTTTCGGAGCATTTATTTCAAGGATTGATTCTAAAGGAAAAAGAGTTTAGAGAATTTATAAAGAATAACGATTGGAGTAAATACACCGGAAAATTAGTGGCTATTGATTGTTCTGTAGATGCACTTATACCTTATTGGGCATACATGCTTGTAGCAGTGTCACTGAAACCGTACGCCGGTTATTTTATTTCAGGAAATTTAAACGATTTGGAGAAATCATTATTTCAGCAAAAGTTATCTGAAATGAAAACAGAAGAGTATGCAGATAAGAAAATTATGATTAAAGGATGTGGTGAGAAACCGGTTCCTGTTTTTGTTTACACGGAGTTGGTGAATAAATTGAAGCCGGTTGTGTCATCCATTATGTATGGGGAGCCGTGTAGTGCGGTGCCGGTTTATAAGAGGGGGTAGGGTATAAGGGTATAAAGGTATAGGGGGTAACGTTCGGTAAGTATTGAATTGTGATTTTATAATTTATACATATCCCACTAATACATCTATACTTACTGTATGATACCTTACTTGAGCGCTTAATATTTTTTTTCTTCCCGGATGAAAATAAAGGAGTATTTTTGTAATTAGACAAATACAATTATGAAAATATTAAACCATCCATTGATTTACCCTCTCTTAATTGCTACTTTTTTTTTCAATACAATTCAAACATCTGCACGGGAAGATAAAGACAAACCCAAAAGACAAACCCAAAATTCAAACACACGGATAATTTTATCAGGGTGTGCCAATCCCACCGGAGAAGAATATCTTGATATTAACAATGTACGCGCTATGGTTCTAACAGGAGGAGATATGTGGTGGGATGGCTTACAAAATCCACATTATGAAATTCCAAAAGGATCTGGAAAAATGAGTTTGTTTACAGGCGCTCTCTGGTTGGGGGGTGTAGATGATGGGAACAATCTTAAAATTGCCGCTCAAACTTACCGGCAAAACGGGTATGACTTTTTTCCGGGACCTCTTACCGATGCTTCTTTAGTTGATTCAGCAGTAATTTCATTTAATGAATGTTTATTCTGGGACAAACATTTTAAAATAAACAAATCATTGATAGATGATTTCAGAATTGCATATCAAAACGGAAGTGTCACTAATGGCACTTACCCTGTTCCTGACTCAATTAAAAATTGGCCTGCTTATGGCAATCAATCCATTGGGCAAGCAAAATATTTAGCACCATTTTTCGATTATGATACCAATGGAAATTATGAACCTGAAAATGGCGATTACCCATTAATCACCGGCGATCAGTCAATCTGGTGGGTAATCAATGATAAAGGAAATGCACATACCGAAACTGGTGGTGTTCCTATAGGTGTTGAAATTCAATGCGAGGCATTTGCTTTTGCAACCACTAATGTATTAAACGATGCCACTTTTTACAAATACAAAATCATCAATCGTTCATCCAATACATTAAATAAAACTTATCTCGGGCAATGGACTGATTCTGATCTTGGGTACTATTTAGATGATTATGTGGGATGTGATGTATCAAGAGGGCTTGGCTATAGTTATAATGGAGATGACAATGATGAGTCAGTTCCGGGCACTCCTGGCTATGGGTCTAACCCTCCTGCAATAGGTATTGATTTTCTGAAAGGACCTAAAGCTGATGTAAATGATGGTTATGATAATGACAGAGATGGTGTAACGGATGAGCCGGATGAATTAATTATGATGAGTAACTTTTTTTATTATAGTAATAATGCGAGCCCGTATTACGGATTTCCAAATGGGGCAAACCAATATTATAGTTATTTGCGAACGGTATGGGGTAATGGTTATCCTTGTACACACGACTTAAAGAACGGAACTTCTCCAGTAAGCCCCTCTACCCCGGCTACAAATTTTATGTTTCCTGGTTATTCAGACCCTTCCGGAAAGTGGACAGGATCGATCGTACCTTGGGATGAAGCAATTGCTGGAAATCCGCCAGGTGATCGCCGTTTTCTTCAATCTGCCGGTCCATTTACTTTAACTCCGGGAGGAATTGTTGAGGTAATCGTTGGAGTTGTTTGGGCAAGTGGATTGCCGTGTAATGCTATGCAAAATTTAAAAACCAATGATGATATAATTCAGACATTTTTTGATTCTGAATTTCAGATGCTACCCGATTTTACTTTTCAAGTAAGTGCAGATAATTTAAACAAAGTTTTTTTTAATGACAACTCAAAAGGAACTATTAAATCATGGAAATGGGATTTTGGAGATAATACATTTGCATACACGAAAGATCCGGTTCATCAGTATCCGGCTGTTGAAAATTTTCTTGTAACCATGTATGTCACCGATTCTATTTCCGGTAAGACCTATTCCGTGCAGAAAAGTATATGTTTAAACGGTCCTTTATCCTCCTGTATTCCCGATTTAACCCAGGAAATAAGTGCGACCCTAGATTTCTCCATTCCATCTTACAATTGGTTGGATGGCGTTAGCGTAAAAGAAAATGCCTGGTATGATACATCGTTAATAAATTACATGATTCTGGGAGGGATATGGGCACCTTTTAAACAAGCAAGTTATTATTCACCTTTTGATAATCCGGGATTTGATAAAGTAGCAAGTGATAGTTCACGTTGGGACGATTTAAAGAGTGTGGATTTAATTCTTACGAATGACAAAAACAAGTGGACAAGGAGTGTCGTGGTAAATACACTTGCTATGGGAGGAACTGCAAGCCGCTTAAATAAAAGAAAATCAATTTCGATAAGCAAAGCGGGACAGCCGGATACAACCGGTACATTTGGGATGAGTTGGTTTCCGGGTTATGCTGTGGATGCTGATAGTGGGTATCGTTTAAATATTATTTTCGGGGAAGATACTATGAAGGGTCCTTTAGGAAATGACTTGCTGTGGAATCTTGATACTTCTGACCAGCATCATTATGTTTATATTATGAAAACGCGATATGATAGTTGTAGCGAATATCATAATTTGCTTAATGTTACTTCATCAGGTCAACTGAGAATAAATAAAAGAAAGATTTTTTCCGAGGCAATGTGGGTAACGGTTCCCTTACTTCGCAAAGGGCAACAATTTTTATCTTCAGAGGCGGTGGTGAAAATAAGAATGAATAACAATGGATTTTTCCCATCCCAGATAAAAACTACTACTATTGGAGATAAATATTCCGTAACTATTGATTTAATTTTTCCAAGCCAACTAAAAGACACTTCGTGCAATTTCCTATTTTTGGATTCAGCCCGAATAAATAAAATTTTAGGACTTCCGGAAGGATTCGTATTTGGATGCAATACCCCTAACTGCATGTATAAAGGGGGAGAGCATGGCTGTTTGACTATAAGCAGTTCAAAGGTTTTTTCTGATAATAAAATTAATCCGTTAAATTTTCAACTAACTAACTTTATTAGTTGTGATTCAGCGAACAAAATTGTGAAGGCGGATACTTCCATGTATGATACCTTAATAATTTACGGAACCGCTGGCATCAAAAAAAACATAGAGAAAAACAAACCCATCTCCATTTATCCAAATCCGGTATCCGGAAACATAACTATTTTATTTCCTTCTCATGAAAATGAAATGCTCGAAGTTGGAGTATATACATTGGTTGGACAAAAAATATTCAGCCGGCAACTAAAAGGAACTTCAGGAATAAATTCTACTTCGTACAATACGTTGGCATTGCCACAAGGCATCTATTTAATAAAGATAGAAGGTAAATCGGGAGTGATGACGGCGAAGATGATGAAATTTTAAGAGGGCTACAGACATAAACCAGAGCGTGCGTAGCGCAACAACCAGATCATTTATTTTCCAATAAGAATGAAGGGAGCCCAAAAATAGGGAGCCACAAAAATTCCTTCATTAATCATCTTAAGTTTTGCCTCACGGAGGGCAGAAATTTTAGATTTATTGTCAAGGATATTGCGATAAAGATCCAACATGAGGTCGGAGGTGGAATTATCGGAAACACGCCACAGTGACACAACCAAGCTATTGGCGCCGGCATAAAGAAATCCTCGTGATAACCCCATAATTCCTTCGCCGCGCACCACCTTTCCTAATCCGGTTTCGCAGGCGCTAAGTGTCACCATGTCTGCGTTCATGCGCAAATTAAATGTTTCACCACTGAATAACGTTCCATCTTCTTTTGAGCGAGAGGTATCTGTTGCTAATAAAATACTTGATAGTTCCGGCTTGGATTCGTCAATGTAACCATGTGTGGCAAAGTGAATGAATTTATAATTTGCCAGCTCAGCTGTTTTTAAAGGGTCTTCCAGGGCATCTTTAAACGTAAATATTTTAGATTTTTTTTGTTTTTGTTCAAAAAGTTTTGCAATTTCTTTCACTTCGGTCTCCGTAGCGGGAATATCGGGAACGGTTCTTTCACGAAATAATCTTTCCCCCATTTCGGGGCTGAAAACGGGAGCAAAAGCCATAAAATCATTTCTTACATCCTGAGATTTCCCTTTGGTGGATTTTGCAAGCATTTTTTTAGTTTGAATATTTTCCAACACAAGAGTGGCAGAATAAGAATAATTAACGGAATATTCTTTTATAAGAAAAGAAAGTGTTTTGTAGTCCTCCACTGATTCGTCAGCTACTTGTGTTAACAGCGCCTCAAAAGGTATATAGCCCAACATACCATCCGGAATGATTAAGAGATTTTGAATTTGTTTTTCACCCTTTTTATTTACGGAAGAAAAAACAGGTAATTTTAACACGGGCTCCAGCAAGGTCTGGTAAAGAGGAAAAGCCCAATGAACATAAAGCGGATAACGACGCTTATAAATACCGTCCCGCATGCGTGTCACAAAATCATTAAAAAGTGAATCCTTTTTTACACGAATAACTTCAAAAGACGATTTAGTAACAGAGAAAATATAGATAGAAGTGTCACCGGTAAAATATTCAATCAAAGCGGTACGATCGTCCAGAATTTCAGTTTGAATATCTTTTACGGTTGCGGTTTTAACATCGTATTTGAGTTTGTAATACTGCGGGTATTTTGATTCGAGGCGTTTAATGAGTGCATCATATTTTTGTTTCAGGTTAAAAAGTTTATCCTGCCACAAAGCTATTTTTGCGGAGTCGGCATCTTTACCCTGGTTTTGTTCCTCCGCAATGCTTTTATCATAGAAAGCAAGATCAATTTTTAATTCTTTCTCATACTGCAGGACGCTATCAGGAATGTCGGAGAATTTTTTTGCCTTTGATTCGGAAAGGGATGCCAGCAAAACACTCGATTTATTTTTTTCGGAGAACTGGAATGCCTGATTTTTATATAAGTCATCTTTCAGGATATTATATAATCGTAATGATGTACGTATGGATTTATCGTAAATTTGCGTTGCTTTTTCGCCGAGGAATAGTTTGGACCCTTCCGTTTTATACCCACGGCGCATGATATCAATAAGATCTGAGGCGAGGCAATAGGTGGAGTAAGCCATTTTTAAATCCCTGATTCCGATAGTATCTTTGGGGTTTATTTTAGGTTGTGTAAGGGCAGGATTGAAAAGAATTGTTACTAATGCGCAACAAGAAAATAGAAATTTGCAAGTTTTCGGGAATTGATTTTTCATTCTGTTTATAATTGGAAATGGGGGATAAAGGTAATAAAAATTGAATAACACAACAAAACCATGAGACAAGCCAAACCGACAAAAAATTCTTATGCTACCATGACGGAAATTGTGATGCCGAACGATACAAATCCATTAGGAAATTTAATGGGAGGAAAAATGATGCACTGGATGGATATGGTTGCGGCAATTTCCGCACAACGGCATTGCAACAGGGTGGTAGTTACTGCCTCGGTTGATAACGTATCCTTTAAAAACAGCATACGGCTGGGAGATGTAGTAACCCTTACGGCTGAAGTGACACGGGCGTTTAATTCTTCCATGGAAGTATATATTGAGGCATGGGCTGAAAATATTATTACCGGAACAAAAATTAAAAGCAATGAGGCGTTTTACACTTTTGTAGCCGTTGACCAGATAGGTAAACCTATAGATGTACCTGAAGTAACTCCTGAAACACCTGATGAGAAGTCGAGATATGAGCAAGCATTAAGCAGGAGGGAACTGCGATTGGTGTTGGCGGGGAGAATGAAAATGGAGGAGACAAAGGAGTTGAAAAAGATGTTTTCGTGATTAAAACTTCGCGAGCGCTCGAAACCTGCAAGGTTTTGCCCGGCTCGAGCTAAGAAAAACCTTGAAGGTTTCTCTTATGAGCGGGGCGAAACCTTGAAGGTTTCCATTTCTAATATTTTATTCAACCCATGCATACCGAGATGAGGATGAACACGCAAAGGGACATCAATAAATGTTTTTAGAAATTCTGCATCACCTCCGCACAAAATTACTTTCAGATCCGAATATGCAGTGCGATATAATTTTGCAATTCCACCTATTTCCTGACAAATCCCATAAAGCGCTCCGCCTTGAATGGATTCTTTGGTAGTTTTTCCAACCAGCGGCGGTATTGTTAATTTTTTTATTAGAGGAAGCAGGGCTGTTTGTGAATGTAGAACATCCAACCTCATTTTTATTCCGGGAGAAATAGCGCCCCCTATAAATTCAGTGTCACTGTTAATAAAATTATAGGTAATACAAGTACCGGCGCTGATGACCAGACAATTCTGATGAGGATAAAGTGTCACTGCTCCTGCGGCAAGCGCGAGACGGTCGTTTCCAAGTGTTTTAGGGGATTTGTACAAATTCTTAAAAGGAAACTTCGAAGAGGACCGTAAAACAAACGTGGGAATAGTTTTCTTTAACTGCTTGTAAATGCCATTCAGATCATTTCCCACGCTGGAGAGAATAATGTGTCCGGGGTTAAGAGAAAGAATTTTCCGGATGAGAAGTTTTTCATTAAATTTTAATGCTGAGGTTTTAATCAGCTTGTCATTCTTAAATAAGCCAATTTTGGTGAGGGAATTTCCGGAGTCGAGGGCGAGGTTCATGGTTAGTGAGAAGTAATATACTAACGGTAAAGAAGGAACGAAAAAATAATGAATATAAAATAATTAACACAAAACACTTAACACAAAACACTTAACACAAAACACTTAACACAAAACACTTAACACATAACACTTAACACAAAACACTTAATACAAAACACTTAATACAAAACACTTAACACAAAACACTTAACACAAAACACTTAACACAAAACACTTAACACAAAACACTTAACACAAAACACTTAACACAAAACACTTAACATAAAACACTTAACAATAAATTACAAAGAGAGTTCACGCTAAAACATTCAATAATCCAATCAATGCCTCTCTCACTTTCCCTTGCTTGATTAATTCTTTTGCCAATAAGTGGCTCTCTTTTTTTAATTGAACAGTGTCATTAGAAAATTTTTGAAAAAGGTTTTTGAGCGGCTCCGAAGTTTTCATAAAATTTTTTATTTCATCTTCTGTTGGAATGGTTTCAACATTTCCTAATTGTCCCAAATCATTTCCACTCAAAATATCGCTATTTCGAATAGCTAAAGGTAGTTGGTCAATGCCAATACCGAGAGTAGTCAGCGGTTTGGGAACTTCAAAAACGGCTGTCCCCGAAGCGCGGCAATATAAATCATAACCCATGCGTGACACTAAATCAATTTTGTGAGTGTCAATGTTTCCCTTTTCATCCAGAATATGGTCAGAAATATGCATAAGTAAAATTTCACAAATCACCAGATTTCCGGCGCCTCCTTCTTTCCCAAGTTCAATCACCTGATTTACTTTACATTCAAACTGTACCGGAGATTCCTTTACCCGCGGTGGTTTCACTTCCAGAGAAGGAATTTGCGTTAATCCTGATTTTAAAAATTCATTGATTCCTTTTGGATATTCTGTACTTGAAAGAGAACATTGATGGACCAATTCATAATTAACAGTATTGATGACCACTTCCCGTGTTTCATAAATATTTTCCAGGGTATGTTTTAAAGTATTATCTCGCACCCGGCGGGCAGGGGAAAACACAAGGATGGGGGGCTTGGCGCTGAATGCATTGAAAAAACTAAAAGGGCTAAGGTTAGGATTACCGTCTTTGTCCACGGTGCTTGCCAATGCGATAGGACGGGGAGCAACCGATGCCAGCAGGTAGCGGTGGAGGAGGGAGGTTTTTTCTTTTGAGGGGGAGAGGGTCATGTTGGATGGATTGGAGTTTTGTCAGATTATACCAAAGGTAAACAGATTTCAGTAAAATAATGAATAACACATAACACTTAACAATAAATGACTAAGTGGGGTCACTATTCAACTTTTTGTGATTGTTTTTTGCATTTTGTTCTTACTTATACATTTTTCATTTAGTGTTATATGTTTTTTTCTAAAACCTGAGTTGTTTTGGTATATGTTGTTACACGCAAAGATAAAAATTATTTCAATAACGTAAGGAATTTGTTTGGTAGGTCGTAGCGTTTGTCGTATTAGAAGTTGGGATTGTTCTTAATTTTTGCATATTTGCACATTAGGATGTGCAAATTAATTAAAAATAGCACATTGGGATGTGCAATCACTGGATTTATATAGGTAGCAAATTCATTAACGAGGGGCTTCACCCTGCGTTAATGTATTCTGCCCTTTCAGGGCTTACTAGAGGCAGTTCATTAACGCAGGGCTTCACCCTGCGTTAATATATTCCGCCCTTTCAGGGCTTACTATTTTTTTAATAATTAATCTCTCCCCCCTTGCGCCCCACCCGCTCCCTTCTCATTATCTTCCTCCTTTTAGCTTTTTTGTTACTGCTTTATTTTAGTTCTCAAAAAAAAAGCAACTACCATTACAAGAACAAATTCAAAAGTCACAAAGCGATTTCTAAAACATCCCCCAAAAAACCAGCTCCGCTTCTCAAAACCATTCCTCCTAATACTGAAATCCCAACATACACATCCGGCGAACAAATCATCCGACACACTGCTTTTACTTTGTGCTATGACGAAAAGCACGAACAAGCAAAATGGGTGGCATACAAATTATCCGCTGAGATGTTGAATGGAAGTGTCACCCGTACCAATAATTTCAGAGAGGATCCCATAGTTAAAACCATTTCTGCGTCACCCGGCGATTATTATCGTAGTGGATATGACCGGGGACATCTTTGCCCGGCGGGTGACATGAAAATATCCACAAATATTATGTCTGAAACTTTTTTCATGAGTAATATGAGTCCGCAAAAACCTGGATTTAATAGAGGAATATGGAAAAAATTAGAAGAACAAGTAAGAAGCTGGGCAACCCAAAACGAGGAAATATATATTGTCACGGGAGGGGTGTTGAATGGTAATTTACAAACTATCGGAAGCAATCGTGTCACTGTGCCACACTATTTTTATAAAGTTATTGTAGATTTGAAAGAGCCGGACATAAAAGGCATAGGTTTCATTCTTCCCAATGAACCGGCAACGCAACATATAGAAAATTTTGCTGTTACCATTGATTTGGTAGAAAAATTTACCGGATTAGATTTTTTTCCGGCATTGCCGGACAGTGTGGAGGAGTGGCTGGAGGGAGGGGTGGAGGCGGGGGATTGGTGGTAGGGGGAAAAAAGGTTAAAAGTTAAAATGTAAAAGTTAAAAAAAAAATAACCCCATCACATCACCGTGGCAGAATCTCAAAATCAAGTGATACCAGCTCTTTGTATTCTTCTCCGGCTTCATGCATACTTTCGTCATGGGTATCGAAATACCATTTTATCTTTATGTCATGTCCGGCATCCCGAAGGGTTTCCAGTTGGAATAAAACATCGAGAATTGCTTTTGAGGAAGCCGTATTAAAATATTCAAGGTTAAATTTTATGCACACTTCTCCCGGAAGGAAAACGGCTGTTTCCTTGAACCAGGATATAATTGGTTTGTAAAATGCAGAAACATCTTCAGGCAATGACCTTCCTGAAAATTCATACAGATTGTTTGCCGGGTCTAATATGACCGAGGGCGTATCGTCCGTGCCTTTTAAAAAGAAAGTGTTCATGGTTGTAAAGTGTTTTTTAATACTGTGCATTGTAAAACAACATAACTTTGTTTATCACTCATTTTGTCAAAATGGTATTTGATTTTATTTCCTGACTTTAGAAAAAGCTCCACTAATCCTAATCCCATCTCGTCAGCCACTGACAATTCCTTAGAAGTTATCAGAGATTTATGCAACTCCTTAATATCTTCGATTTCCATAGTATTAATGGCTAATAATTTATTTTTTAAACCGTCCGATATGATGTTTTCAATAATAATACCTGCGCTTATGAAAAATTCAGAAAGGGTCCCGCTGAGGATAAAAACAGGAGGATGAAACTCTGAATTAAAATTTTTACAAACATTCTGAAGAAAAACCAAGGCGATATTAAAAACCTTTTTTTGCATTGTTATATCCTTTATTTCCGTTTGAAGTTTTTTTTCTATCAACACCAACAAAGATTTAATAATTCCTTGCGAAAAGGTTCCACGGTATGCCGTCAGAATATTGCATGGAGTTTTTTGTTCCAGAATAAACTGCACAAATTCGAGAGGTTTTTTTATTGACATTCTATTTTTCACATTATTTGCTGAACTAAATGAAAATGGATGCTCTTGCGTAACTCGTAATTAGTATAAAAATTATAGGAGTTCGAACCGTAACCATATATTTTTATATAATTCTAATTCCCATGATTAAAACATCATCAATCTGCTTAAACCCGTTTTTCCATTCTCTATATTCATTGCAAATCATTGCACCGATTTCACGTAAACCGGCAACATTATTTTTTAAAATTATTTCTTTTATTTTTGATGTTGTAAACTTTTTTCCTTCCGGTCCCCCGATTTGATCGGGTAATCCATCTGTAAAAAGATAAATAGAATCACCTTTCTGAAGAACGAGAGAATGATTTGTAAATGGTTTCCGGTTACGATATTGATTACCACCAACAGGATAGCGGTCCCCTTTTATTTCAATGAGTTCGTTATCTCTCACTAAATATAAAGGACGGTGAGAGCCGGCATATTCAAGCGATAATTTATTCAGATTTATTTTGCACAAAGCGATATCCATTCCATCGTGTGTTTCGGGATTTTCTTCCTGTTTCAATGTTTTAACAATACCCTGATGAGCAAAATCGAGGATTGTTCCAGGGGAAATGAATCCATCAGTGCCGGTGTTTTGATTCAATAAAAAATTAGCAATTAATGACATAAATGCTCCGGGAACTCCATGACCCGTACAATCTACGGCGGCAAAATAAATATCATCTCCTCTTTCAAATAACCATGGGAAGTCGCCGCTGACTAAATCTCTCGGTTCATACAACATGAAACTTTCAGGAAAAAGAAGTGTTAAGTTTTTTTCTTCCGGAAGCATGACCTTTTGAATCCGGTGTGCATAATTGATGCTCTCTGTAATTTTTTTGTTGGATTCCCTGATTTTCTGTTCATTCATTTTGGCTTCAGTAATATCGTGAGCCACTATCAGAACGGTTTCCATTTCATTTTCTTCATCCAGTTCAGGAATCGCATTTACATCAAGGATTTTCCTGATTCCATTGGCAACATATTCAACTTCCCTGTTTATTTTTTGTTTTACCGTGAAAACATCTTCACTCATTTTTAGCAATAAACTCACAAAGGTAGAATCCATATTTACTTCCCGGATGTTTTTTTGAATAAAATGAACAGGTTTTTCTCCTGTGAAAATCTCAATTACAGGATTGATATAATAAAATACAAATTTCCGGTTCAGGCGCATTATCAGATCTAAACTATTTTCAGAGAGCGCCTGCATTTGTCCGCGCATTTTCTCTTCTTTGATGGCTTTACGCCGCATTGTAATGTCACGGGAATTTAAAATTATTCCCTGTATAGCAGGATCTTTTAGCAAATTTCTACCTGTGGTCTCAAGCCATATTCTTTCACCGTTCTTTTTAATATAACTTAGTTCTATCGTTTTTTGTTCGTTTGGAAAAGTAAGTAGATCGTCAAACATTTTCTGAATAGATGCTTGTCCTTTCGGATGAACTCTGGAAAAATCCGGATCGCCAATCATTTCTTCGGGGGTGTATCCAAGTATTTTAAGCACGGAAGGACTTTCGTATTTTACTTTTCTGTTCTCATCGTAAATACTGATAACTTCTGAAGCGTTTTCGAGAAGCGCCTGCAAGCGTTTCTGGCTGTTACTGACTTCTTCAAGCAACCGGGCGGTTCTTACATTTACGCTATTATTAAAAATAGTTTGAGCAATGATTTTTGAAATTTCCCTGATAAAATTTATTTCTAAAGGTTTTAACTTGTCAAGTGATGCCAATTCCACTGCGCCCTGTACTCGTTCGTTGGCTATAAGTGGCACTATCAACAAACTTACCGGTTTTTTATCTCCTAATATACCGGAAGTAATTGTTGTGTAATCATCTGGAATTTCGGTGCGGTATATATAGTCCCTTTCCATAGCCGCCTGACCTACAAGCCCTTCGCATAATCGGAATTCTTTCCGTATATATTTTTTCCGGTTGTAAGCATAACAAGCCGAAAGTACTATTTTGATTTCCTTCGAAGTAATGTCTTCTTCCGTAAGATAAAATGCACCCTGAACGGCATTTGTTTTTCTGATTAAAAAGACAAGCGTCTGGTATGTAAGATCATGTAAAGGAATATTCATCCGTAATAATTCACTCAAACCGGTCATGCCTTCCATTACCCATTGACGTTCTTTTTCTTCCTGAGAAGTTTTCCGCAAACTGTCGCGCATTAACAACAGGGTATGATTTATTCCAACGTTACCATTTTCCGCAGTGAGGTTTGCCGTCAAATCACCTCTACCGATTTTTTCAGAAAATATTTTAATATTTTCAATTTCACCAAGGAGGTTTTTGTGTTTTTTGTCTTTTTCAGAAATTAAATTTTTAATAAAAAGAAAAACAAAAATCAGAGCAATTCCAAGAAGAAAAGAATAAATTCCTGAAATCAGATAAAATGATTTAAGATAGTTAATTTTATCAAAAAAAATGATGGAGTTTGAGATGGAATCAGTGAAACTATTTGTTAACCATACGATTACAGGAAAGCATAAGAGCATGAGAAATAGTACAGCGCAAATAAAAAGAAAAGACATATTTTTATTTTCAGAGGTCATGATTGAGTTGTGAGGGAACTAACATTGTTGGCTAATAAAAGACCTATATTCATTATACACTTTTCTAACGGCTCAGAAAATGGTTTAAATGAAGCAAACTCCATCACTGCCTCGGAGGAGTTATTGTTTACCAGCGGACAAATCAACAAATACACTTTATTCGTTTTACCTAATCCTGAGTAAACATATCTATGTTCAACAGGAGCTGAATTAATGTTCATCATTTTCATATCCTTGGCGGCTTGTCCGATTAATCCCTCTCCGCATTTGAATTCCAATTGATTTTTTCCATTAATAATAAGTGCATAACCGGCAACCAGCGAATAGCAAACAGTTTCTTCTTTCAATTTTTTTAAATAAAATGCGCCTTGTACCGCCTCAACGGATTGCGAAATTTTATGTAAAATATTTTCTATCAGGTTTAAACCAGCTTTATTATTCTGCAATAAACTTATTATTTCCTTTTCAAGTGCTTCATACGTATTGGGTTCAGAAATATTTTTTGATTCCAACGCATCTGTAGTTGTTGTGTCACTCTGTTGGATTTCATTTGTTTTAATATTTTTAACTTTATTAAATTTTACATTAAAATGGCAAGAAATTACCCAGGCAATCAAAAATATATTTATAATAATAGATATGAAAAAAAGTGTGTACATAAAGATATCAGCCGAGCTGTTATGTTCAATTTCTAAGATTCACGCCATTTAATTTAATTAATAATTCAACCAAATCATCTGTTTTTAAAATATGATCAATGGTGGTGGCTGAAATAGCCGCCTCGGGCATTGTTTTAATGGATGCCTCCTGGGGTGACTGAACCAGTGTTAAAGCGCCTCTTTTTTTTGCCATTTTCATTCCATCAGCACCATCCGAATTAGCGCCCGATAATAGGATTGCAATCATTTTCTCCTTATAAAAGTATGATGCAGAATCCAGTGTTAAATCAATAGAAGGTCTTGAAAATTTTACCATTTCTTCAGTGGATAAAGCAAAATAATTTCCCAATTCAACATACAAATGATAATTTGCCGGAGCCAGATAAGCCAATCCATTTCTAATAATTTCTTTATCATCCGGTTCAACAACTTTCAGATTCGACTTCAGGTTCAGCGCTTCCACAAATCCTTGCCGAACGTGCTTTAAACGATGCAGGCATAAAATCACTGGCAAGTTAAAATTTACGGGCAGGGAAGATAAAATTCGTGTCACTACCTGAAAACTACCTGCCGAACCGCCAATGACTACAGCCCTGTATCCGGAAACGATTCCGGTATTTCTGTTTTGTTCAAGGTCATTCACTTATTTTTCTGTAAATCCGTTCTTCAGCGCAAAACGTTTCAAATTTTTCCGCATTTTTGCAGAAGGCAATGGTTTCTTTTTCACCCACCGCTAAAAATCCTTTCATAAACAAAGAATTATTAAAAAGCCGCAAAACCTGGTTTTGCAATTCCGGTGTAAAATAAATCAATACATTTCTGCAAAGGATTAAATCAAATTTTGAAAATTCGCTTCCCATGACAAGGTCAAATTGTTTGAATGAAACATTCCTCAGCAAATCTTTATTCATAATGTAATTATCTCCGGAAGTAACATAGTAATCGGATAATTTCATTTTACCTTCAAATCGCTGATAATTTTTTTCATTCACTTCGAGAGAACGGATCCAATAAGTGCCACTTTTAGCTTTAGCAATAACCCGATCATTAATATCCGAAGCCACTATTCTTGCTTTTTCATACACGCCCGCTTCCTGAAGTAGAATAGCCAGCGAGTAAATTTCCTCACCCGACGAGCAAGCCGCACTCCAGATCCGTATGGGTTGATTGCAGGCAAGCAAAGGAATCACCTGGTCACGGAGTTTCCTCCAGAACGAAGGGGCGCGGAACATTTCCGTATGATTCACTGTAATTTCTTTGAGAAACTCATCAAAAAGTTCGCGACGGTTCACCAATCCACTTATAAGTTCATCCACATTACTAATGGAATATAATTGGAGAACCCGCGCCACCCTTCTTTTAAAAGAAGACATGGCATACTGACTGAAATCAAAATTGAAATTATTCTTAATGAATGTTACCAGCTTTTTCAGATCGGTCAAAGAAATGTCACCTACCGAGGTAAAAGAAAGGTGTGTTTCGTTATTCATTTCTGTTTATATTTTTCAAGTTCTTGTTTCATAGACATGCTTTCTGTTTCGAGTTTTTCTTTTTCGCTTATTAACTTTTGCATTTCTTTTTGTTGCGAGGAGAATGCATCCAGATTCCGGCGCATTTCTTCTTCCTGTGTTTTTGAATGTCCGAGCATCCGCTGGAGGTCTGCTTCTTTCCGTTGCATTTCCTCCTGAGTAGCGGTCATTTCTTCCATATTCTGACGCATTTCTTCTTCCTGCGCTTTTAATTCTTCTGCCTGCTGTTGCGATTCGTGTAATAGACGTTTGGTTCTTTCATTTATTTTTGTGGATGAAATTGTAGAGGCAATACTCTCAGATAACTTGCTCACAAATTCTATTTCGTGTTTTTCCATGATGGCAAAGGATGCCACTTCAACAATTCCATAAATTTTTTCATTTATTTTAAGTGGCATTATTAAAATGCATCTTGGATTTGCCTCGCCTAAACCGGATGTAATATGTACAAAATGGTCAGGCACATCGGTCATAAAAATATATTCACCCTCTTGCCATGCCTGCCCGATTAATCCGTCACCCACAGAAATTTTTTTATTAATAAATTTTTTTCTTTCCCATGCGTAACAAGCGGCTAATTCCATAGATATTTCATTCGGATTAAAATCATTTATAATAAACAAAGCACCTTGATTTGCCTTCAGGTATTTTACCAGATTAGAAATTATTTCGTGACTTAACACTTCGAGATTATCGCTATTCATACGCAATACTTCACCAAATTTTGCCAACCCTTCGTTTACCCAATTACGCTTTTGGTCTTCCACTGCCATGGCTTTCAACTTATCCCTCATATTGACTAACGAAATACCGAGTGTGTCATTCTGACTTATGGGTTTGAAATCACCGTCAAACTTTCCATCACCTACAGCTCTTGCAAAATCAGATGCTTTCTTCTGGTTAATTATTAATTTATTAACGGATGTAGATGCCTGCCCAATTTCATCTTTTACATCATACTTTAAACTTTGAGAAAGATCGCCTTCAGCCACCATATCAACGGTTCTCGCAAGATTAGTTATAGGTTTTGAAATTAGTAATTGCGTTAGCCAGATGGCACCACCTGCCATTATCATGTTGAAGATAAGAAACAATATAAGAAAAAAATTCTGACGTTCCACTATTTCGGCGGTCTCACGCGTTAAAAATTTTGAATACGCTGTCACTAAGTTAGAATTATTAGAAATCATTTCGTCATAATCGGATTCTATGGATTGAATGATTGAATAATTTCCTTTACTCGTGTCATCCAATAATTTTAATACAGGTATTTTATATTTTTTCCAGAATCCCTCAACATCCGCTATGGTTGATTGGACCGGTTCCGGTGCAGGAGGCAGTAAAAATTTTGTGCCGGGAGCCAATCCTCCTTCTTTTATTGCTTTTAAGGAGTTTTCAAATAAAATCATATCTTGAACAAGTTCATGCCTGACGGTTTCCTGACCTCGGAAAAACCATTCACATTCAATGGCAATCTTTTGATTCAGGGTTAAATTCCGTTCAGTAATAGTTTTTATGGATTCTCCGGCTTTATTTTCAAAACCCTGTATGTATTTAATAATCCAGAAGTTAACCAGAAAAAGCAGAGCACAAAATAAAAATCCAGAGCCAATTTTATATTGGATTTTCATGCTGTTTATGAAGTAGAAGATTTCTTTGCCTGATTGGGGTTTCATGATTGAAAAGTGTAAGGTGAAATTATTACTTCCAAGTCCGGTCTCCAGATTAGTGGTTGAACAGCAACCAAAATTCAACCGTTTAACGGTAACTCGAAATGATTTACCTTAAAGTAAATAATGATTTTGGTGTCATTTTTTGATATGAAAAAATATGCGGTGAAGTGTTTTTTAACAGGTATTTTTTTAATTGGTCAACAAGTGATAGAGAGCACTTGTAAGATTGTTTTATATAACAATCTCACCTAAATTGAAGCTGAAAAAAACCAGGAAAGAAAAAGAAGATGTAAAAAAAAATTCACTTACTCACTCCATCAGACATTCGTTTGAAAGCACCCGTCAAATCGTTTTTCAAATCATTCCTGTTTTCAAAACCAAAACTCAATCGCATTAATCTTTTGCTTATTCCCATTTCTTTCTTTTCGTTTTCTGATAAAGAACTATGGCTACCCGAAAAAGGTTGTGCCACCATGGAAGTGACACAAGCCATGCCGGTTCCGGAATCAAAAAGTTGTAATTCTTTCATGAAATTTTCGTATTGGTTAACAAGGTCTTTCCTGAATTCAAAAAAAATCAAAGTTCCATAACCGGTAAGTTGTTTTTTATCTATTTCAGGATAATAAATTTTTTCTACCTGGGAAAACCGTTTCAGGAATTTTTTCATTTCCAGAGTTGTTCTTTGATGTTCTTTCATCCGTAAGGCAAATGTTTGCAAGCTACGTTTCAATAACCAGGCACTGAATGGTTCCAAAATAGCTCCAGAATAGAATCGTTGTTCCGAAAGGTTTTTAAATATTGTTTCATTATTGGTAACAATAAATCCTCCCATCACATCGCTATGTCCGGAGAAATATTTAGTGGCACTGTGAATCACAATATCCGCACCCCATTTAAGCGGTTGCTGAAATAAGGGCGTTGCCCAGGTATTATCTACCACCACTAATGTTTTAGGATTGATTTTTTTTATATAGGATGAAAGAGATGTAATATCAATGGTTTTCAGAAAAGGATTCGTGGGGGTTTCAAATACAAGCAGTTGCGCATCTTTGGGAAGAAGACGGTAATTTTTTTTCTCGGATAAATCAAGTACAATGAGGCGTGTTCCAAGTTTAGAGGTCAATTTCTGAAATGCTTTTAGAGAACATCCATAAATATCCTTATTAACGACAAGCGATCCTCCGGGAACGAGTATATTCAAGACGATTGAAATGGCTGACATGCCTGTATTGGTTCCCAGAGCATAGTTAGCTTCCTCAAGAATAGCTACACATTTTTCAATTTCTTCGACGTTTGGATTATTTTTTCTGGAGTAGAAAAAAGGTGAGTGCGCTTTAAATGCACTTGATTGATATATAGGTGTATTTACCGGAAAGGCATTTTTGTCTTCCGATTTTGTGTGGAGAATTTGTGTTATTTTATTCATCTTTAATACCTTATCAGATATTTCTTCGCACTTCTTGATATAAAACATTATGTATCAAAAATAAAAATTAACCGCGAATTTGCGCGAATAAATAAATTAACCGCGAATTTACGCGAATAAATAAAAATTAACCGCGAATTTGCGCGAATAAATAAATTAAACGCGAATTTACGCGAATAATTAGCGTTAACTATTGGTTATTATTTTTTTTCTTTATTCGCGTATATTCGCGAATAATTAGCGTCAATTAGCGGTTAATTTTTATATTTCTTTGTTCTGGCTTGTCTAGCTTAGGAAAAATAAATTAATCATTTAATACCGGAAAATGTGCCCTGTCTGACAATGGCATAATACGAAGCTTTGCTCCATTATTTGATGAAATTAATATTTTTTTTTCGTTGATACTGTTTTTTGAAAAAATCACCCTTTCAATTCCTTTATGAATAGGAATTTGTTCTATGTTCCCATCGGGAAATCTTTCCGTCATAATAAAAATATCAGTATTGTAATTTTCTTCCAACACAACATGCAAGCTGTTTATTTCCTCACTCCAGATAAATTCAAATTGCTGAACAGGAACATGAGTCGCATGGCTTATGCTCTGTTTATTTTTGCTCGCCAAAGGGTTAATTATAACAGAGCGTTCTCCACATTTATTACATAAACCATTCTTGTTCAATCCGGTTGCATTTACAGTTAATCCAAATCGTTCAACAAGCAGATAGTTGCATTTTTTACATAATGTATTACTCACATTTTCCGAATAAACATTTCCGATATAACAATGTTTAATTCCTTCAGAAAAAACCAATTTGCGAAGATTAAGCAATGATTCAACGGAAGTACGGGGTTGAGAATACCTGAAAGCCGGATGATAGGCAACCAAATGCAAGGGTACAGTGTCACTCAGATTTTCAAGCATCCACCGGGCTGTTTTTATTGCATCCGTGCCATCATCATTCAAGCCGGTGACAATTAATTGACTTATCTCCAGATGCTTTCCTGATTTACCGATTTGTTTTATTCCTCTTAATACCGGTTCTAATTCTCCCTTGTTATATTTTTTATAAATCAGTGGATTCATACATTTTAATGAGATGCTGAAAATATCAATAACATCCAATAATTCATTCAGTGGTTCTTCCTCAATATATAAAGCGGATTTGTATAAAGTTTTTATGCCATTTTTATGAGCCAATTTAGAAGTGTCCACCACAAATTCGTGCCACACAACCGGATCATTGTAAGTCCAGGAAATGACCTCAATGTTATTCAGTAATGCAATCTCCACCACTTGTTCGGGAGAATAATTTTTTACATTGTCCGGATTAAGATGTTTTATTTGAGAAGTTTGCCAGTTCTGACAATAACTGCAAGACATGGAACAACCGATATTTCCCATGCTAAGGGCTTTGGTACCGGGCATGTAATGATAGATGGCTTCTGTTTCCATGCACTCAAGAGTTGCCTGAACGGCTCTTCCGTAATTAAATGTATGAAGGGATTGCCCAACGGCTCCTCTGACAAGGCAAAAACCCATTTGCTCATGTTTTAATTTACAATGCCTTGGACACAAATCACATTCTATTTTATTTTCCTCAGCATTTTTATGCCAGAAGCGGGCTATTCTTGAATTTTCTTTCCAATTCATATAAGAAGGTATAAAGGTATAGGGGTATAAGGTATAAAGGTATAGAGAAAATGTAACTTTGTTCGCTCCTTATACCCTATACCCTTATACCCTATACCCATTTTCTTTTAGTACATCCGGAAATTTTGTAAATGAATAATTACCGCGTTGAAAATGTGTGGGGACAATTTTTCTCTTGATTTTCACCCAATAATAATAATTCAATGCAAACTGCATGAGCTTATGTTTATAATTACCTCTTATAATACGCTGAATGATTCTTGGCATAGTATAAAATTCCTTATACGCATGCCAGTAACCATCCTGAATTTCCTTGGGTGACATAGTATCGTGTTTAAATACAACGTAGGGTTCACGGTAATGAGAAAGATCAAAATCAAAAATCTTTCCTTCCTTTATGTATTGCTGACCTAAGGGTGTCTTAGGATAAGGAGTCAATATAAAAAATTCAGCCGCCACCACATTCAAGTCGTGAAGAAATTTATAGGATTCATGAAATATTTCTTTTGTATCTGATGGCAATCCAAAAATTATTAAAGCATGGACACCAATTCCCGCATTTTGGATTTTCTGAACAGCTGATTTAAAGAATGTAACTTTGTTCCATGATTTTGAAACGTGATTTAAACTTTGCTGAGAGATGGATTCAAGTCCGATTATGACAAGGCGGCAACCCGATTCGTAAGCGAGTTTTAGCATTTCCTCATCCTTTGCAATATTAATAGTTGCCTGTACACCCCACGTAATTTTTCTTTTGATTTTTTTCATCTCCCTGAAAAGTTCCTTCGCATACTGGGTATCTTCCATCAGATTATCATCAATAAAGTGCATTTCTTTAGCCCCATGAGCTATAATATCTCTGACCACATCCTGAACGGGGCGTTTTCTATATGTTCTTTGATAGAAAGCGATGATGGAGCAATAATCGCATTTGAATGGACAACCTCTGGTTGCCTGTACGGGATAACTTACCCCCAGGGAAAAAAGACGTTTATTGTTAATTAAATCATATCTCGGAACGGGAATGTCACTAAGCGGTGAAGTAAAATCCGATTCGTATGTTGATTTGAGAGTGCCACTTTCAATATCACAAATCATTTGGGACCAGATTTTATCTCCTTCTCCAATACAGATGGAATCCATATATTCTGTAAATAATTCAGGATGCATGGTAACAGCATATCCACCCGCCACAACAATTTTTCCTCTTTTTTTAAATTCTTTTGCAATTTCTATCATCCTGTTTGCATGCAAAAGCCATCCGGAAATTGCAATCACCTCAGCGTCTGAATTAAAATCAAGTTCTTCTAAGCAATCATCAATCATTTGACATTTAATTCCGGGAGGAGTATATGCCGCCAATAAAGGCAATCCCATCTCTGCAAGATTTTTAATAGTTAATCTATCAAGCAGTTTTGTTGCCTTTAATAATTTCCCGTTATCTGCGTAAAAAGATGAACGAACAAATAATATTTTATTTATTTTCATTTCTGCGTATCCATAAATCAATGAGCCAGGGAGTAAGGGTTAGTTCGCAAATCATCCCAAAGAAAAAAACCAATGCACTGACTCCGCCAAGTACCTGCGTAGGTCTGAAATTGCTTAAACAAAACATTCCAAAGCCAATGGTTAAAAGAACAGAGGTTGAAAAGATGCTGAAAGGTAATTCATCCAAAGGTTTTTTCAACCAAAGCCGACGGTATAAGATGTGAATAGTGTCATCATCTAATATTCCCAGACATACCACTGCGGTGATGGCAGTAAGAATATTTATTTCAAAGCCCAGCAAAAGATAAATATATGTAATTATTGAAAGTGGAACTAGGTTGGGTAAAAGGGAAGCAAACGTAATGGGAATGGAACGGGTTAAAAGAAAAATCATGAATGCAATAAAGAAACCGGAAGTTAATAAAGAATTGATTAATGAACGGGAAACCCGCATATTTACATAATCCATAATCAGCACCACGCTTGTGAATGAAATTTTATATTCCGGGTATTTATGAATGAGGGAAGGTAAAATTTTATAGGCAATTTCTTTTACTGACTCTGCATTATTCACTTTTATTTCTATCCTGTACAGATTATTTTCTTTGTTATAATATGGATTTCTTTTGCCGAGATGATTTAAAAAATTTATAGTGGAACCTGGTATTAACCGGATGGAATGATTATCGGTAGCAGAATTTACTCTCACTACATTTTTTGTGTTTCTAAATAATTTTGTCAGAGAAGAAACATAAGTCCTCAGTTTATAATTTTCATCCTCATTGGAAATATTATTTTTGGGTTCAATAAGTATATCCAGCTTTATATGTGAATAAAAATCACGATTCAATTCTTCGTGCGTTTTGTTCAATTCAGAATTTTTTGGAAAAAACATATTGGTATCTGATTTGAATTCTAACTTTCTTACAAAATAGAATGAAGAAATAAAAATAAGAAGAAAAAAAAGCGAGAACGGTTTACGGTTTCTTTCAAGAAAGTTGCTAAAGCCGTTAATTTCTTTTTTATTAATTTTCGATACATTCACCTTTTCAAGCAGATAAGGAGCTGTAAAAAATGTTAAAAAGAATTCTACCATTAAAGAAAGTCCTGTTATTAAACCAAATTCCCGGATAAATTCAGAATCATTAAAAAAATAAAAACTTAGAAAGGCAACGGAAGTGGTAGCGGATGAAAAAAACGAAGGGAGGATGTACAATTTAACCACATTTATTAGTCGTTCATTTTGGTTTGTCAGGTGTTTGAAATGCGCATATCCGCTAAGCAAATGAACCGAATCGGATAAAGAAAGAACCAGCACTACGGGAATTACAAGTATGGTGATGATATTCAGATGAAAATTAAAAATTGAGAAGAAAAACAGAGAGGAAAAGACAGAAATTCCGATAACGGCTGTATTAAATAACAAAGCGGAAAAGGAGCGGAATGTGAAAAAGAAAAAAAGCAGGAAGAAAATCGTAATGGCACATGAAAGCACTATAAAATCTTTTCGGATGTATTGTTGAATGGTATCTTCAATATGAAATAAGCTGATTGCCTTAATTTGTTTTATTCCAGTATAGCGGTAACCGGTTATTGAGTTAAATGCATGTATATCAAAATTTGTTAACGAATCCCTGACCATGACCACAAGAAATGATTTTGTGTCATTACTGATTAAATCATTCAGAATAGGATAGGAAGATGCTTCCCGGATAAACCCGGATAATTGGATACTTGATTTTTCTTCGCCTGGAAATAACAAATAATAAAATTTGTGAAGCGAAATGATTTTTGCCTCAGGAAATTTTTCAACTAATTTTTTTTCAAGTTCCTGCAAGCCCGAAAAAACTTCTTGCAAATTATCGTTAGCGGGTGTTATTTTAATATAGAGCCGGTTCTGAGTTCCAAATAATGATTCTATTCGCTTTAGGGTTTGAGCAAAAACATTTTCATTCAAATCAAATCCCACTAACTTTCCATCAAACGATGGAAGAGTTGAAAAAAATGTTGTCACCACCATCAATGAAATTGTCAGATAGAAGAGTAACTTTCTTCTCCTTACAAGAAAAGATACGATGCTTTCAAATTTATTTTTCATCTGATTGGAGTTCCTGAACATGAGTAATTAATTTTTCTTTTATTAACACATTCCATAAACCAGACCATGCTCCCGTTTCCGAAGGTGTCACAATTCCTTTTTTTAAAAGCAAACCGGAATTTATTTGTTTAACAAGATAAGAAACGAGAAAGGCAGTAATTCCATACATATTTCTGCCATGTACGTATTTAGTTATTTTAATTCCATCCTCTGCGATTGCCTGAACTACCAGCGTAAATTCCTGTTTGGCGATATCATTTTCGTTCAGGTTATGTTTTCGTGATTGGTGTTTTTTTAGAATTTTATCAACGGATTCAATCGGTTGTTTACGGGATGCAAGCAGGAACATAGCATCCGAATGATTCAACATTAAATACGATGCAGAATGGTTGACTTTATATTTTTTATTAAAAAACAATATTTCAGGATAAGGCATGAAAAGGGCTTTAGTAAAACCGGGTAGAAAATCAAAAGATATGTATTTATGAAATGCAAGTGGAGATGCATTTTCCATTTTTCCATTATGAATAAAAAAAGTGGGAAAATGCTTTGATAGTTGCATGGTCAGTTTTGTTCCGGGGGAGGGTTTTGAATTTCTAAAAAAATAATACGATGAAATATCGCTGTATTTAAGTGCAGAGTCCAACATCTCAGAGGCAATTATATCAGCCATGCACGATTCAAAAGAAACGGAATGAATAATAGTAGCACCTTTTTCTTTTGCGAGTTTATCCATCATAAAAGATTGTTCAATAAAAGATTGTTCTCCCGAAATATCTATATAAATTTTACCGTGTTGCACACAAAAATTTCTTATAAAATTTCCCCAAAGGTTAAAAGGTCCTACACAGTTGATTACAATTTCATATTGGAATAAAACGGATTTAATTTTTTCTTCCTTCATTACATCCAATACCAAACATTCGTGGTTATGGGTACATTTTTCAGTAAGATATTGTAATTTTTCCAATGACCTGCCGCATATTGTAAAAGTGACAGAATCCTTATCCAACTTTTCAGCAATCAATTTGCCTGTAAAGCCGGTGGCACCGAGAAGAATAATAGAATGTTTCATTTGGTTCAATAGACCATTGGTATAATTCAGTTTTTTTAACACATAGACACATAGGGCACATAAGGAAAAACACATAGAACTTACTCATTAATAAATTCCTTTGAGCCCTATGTGTCTATGTGGTAATAACTTTTTCTTTTTAAAAAACTGTCTGAAGTATTGCTAATTAATCTTTTTTAAAATGACATTTTCCGGAGGAAGAATATGTTTATGATTTGGAATAATTCTTCCGGAAGCAATAATATTTCCACCACCTGTTTTTGAATAATGCCCGTAAGCAATTCCCAAAAGGGGTTGTTTTGAGTCAAGAATTCCGCAATCGGTAGGAATAAATATATTTTGCTGGTCTAACCGTATATCACAGTTTATCACAGCAAAAACTGCCGATGATTTTCCAAAGACAGAAAATTGATAAGGTCCGTGAATCAGAAAAACATCGTTATAGGTTAAACAAAGATTTACATGATTTCCGTTGGAGATAACATTGTTCTTTCCCAAAACACTGCTCATGATAGATACATTATCATGAATTTTACAACCGTCGCCAATAAAGGAATGACGGATAATGTCATTGGCTCCTACGATTACATTTTTTCCCAATTCAGCATTTTCAATGATGGCGCTGGGATGAACACGACATCCTTTTCCAAATTTATTCAGTGACTTTAAACTTCTGATATACAACATGGAAAAAACAGGAGCGAATTTATTTACAAACCATTGAGGCATCTTCCGTTGAATTGAAATCATCCTTGAAAAATTTTGAGCCAGATTAATCTGAAGCAGATGAAAGGGGGAGGCAAGGCGTGAGATAAGAGTGTCACACTGGTCAAAATGATACTTTCCACCTTTTACAATCTGATCGGGGAGTTCTTCAAAATGTGGAAATAGTTTTTGAGGAATGATAACGGGATTTATCTCTTTCACATTTTTATTGATATAAAAAAAATTAAATGATAGATTCTCAGAAGAAATGGCAGAATGAGGTAATACAAATCGTTCATTAAAAGTATTCTCAGATAACGTTGTGCGGAATGAATGATGTTTGGATATGGCAATTTTTATTACAGCAGAAATAAATGCTGAAGAAAAAAACAAATCCTCGTCAAAAATAAAATATTCGGAGTCGTTAATCTCTTTTTCATCGGTGATGTCCAATAATTTTCCTTTATTTTGAAGAATACCTTTTTCCTGCCAGGTGGAAAGCGGGAGATTTAGAATCGGTGCATCCCCAATTTCTTCTCCAAAGGAAAAAAGTTTTTTCCCTTTCTTCAAGCGGTAAAATACAGGGATATGGGGAGCGGTCATGGAGAGGAAGCGTGAATTTTAAAAAGAATCATCCGGCAAAGAATTCTTACGGTGACAAGATTAATAATCTCATAAATAGTAATGCCCGGTTTTAACTTTTCATCGGATATTTCAGGAAGCCGTTTTTTTAAAACCTCCAATCCTTCTTTAGTAATTACATTGTCAATTTCAAAAGGGACCCCCTTAAGTTCATTTCTGGACTCTGTCTCAAGGTCACTGATTTTTAATGTGATGTTGAACTCTGTTTCCAGGGTGTATAATATATCAACAATGTCAATAGAAGTGATGGCAAGATCGTTAAAAAGAGTTGACTCGGGTAGAATGGTTTCTTTTTCAATTCCACAGGAATTTGAAATAGCGGTTTTTACTTTTTCAAAAATAATTTCTTCGTTCATGTTCAGATAATTAGAGAGGTATACCCTTAAACACTAATCCCCCCATCAATAATAAGAGTAGTTCCGGTAATATAAGAAGCCGCTTTTTCTGAAGCAAGAAAAACCACTGCTTTTGCGACTTCTTCGGGTTTTCCATTTCTCTGAAGTGGAATTATGTCGGTTACATTATCTCCCAACCGCGATTTAAGAGCATGGCTCATGGTGGTTTCAATTATTCCCGGACAAACTGCATTGATGCGTATTCCTTTGGGTCCTATTTCGGTTGCCAATGCTTGCGTAAAGCGATTTATTCCTGCCTTTGAAACAGCGTATGGAATATTCCCCCTGCCAAACCGTGAACCTAATACGCTTGATACATTTACGATAGCTCCTTTTTTCTCTCTGAACATCGGCTTCAGCGCATGCCTGCATAATCTGGCAATAGAAGAAAGATTTACTGTCATTATTTTTTCCCATTCTTCTTCTTCCGTCAAAAGAAAAGGGCGTTCATTCGAGATTCCGGCGCAATTTACCAGAACGTCAATTTTGACAAATTTATTTAAAATAATCCGGAAGCCCTCTTTTACAGAGTTCTGGTCTGTGACATTCATTTTCAAAGGAAATAACTTATTTTTCATTTCTTGATTTATTCCATCACTTTCCAAGATAGTTTTTATTTTATTTTCGTTACCATTATAACACGCATATACTATACTCCCCTCCACTAAAAATTCATGGCAAATAGCCGTTCCGATACCTCCCGAAGCTCCGGTTATCAAAACGATTTTATCTTTTAAGTTTAATTCCATAGAGTTTATTATTATCTTTTTTAGGATGTAAAAAATTTGCCCCTGTCACTATACTCTTACCAGTTTTACTTTCTAATTCTTTTCTTGCATTTTTGCTACCGCCCCTCCTTTTTTACCTGCTTGAGCATTTTCCATAACTCCTTTTGCTTGTTCGGTATCTGCGACATCGGTTTCGCGAAATTTACCATCCTCAGCTTCCATTTTCAACTGTCCCATATTTTGGGACAGTTCGCTACCTTCGGCTTGTAGCTTTGTCTTCAAAGCATGTCAGTATTTTCGTGGACGTGGGCTGTTGGTTAATATCTCAATCACATCTATGATAGAGAAATACCATTTCTCTTGTTCGGCATCCCAGTGGGTTCTTACTTTCTTGGTTTCAAAGAGTTTAATGTTATTCATGGGTTATTATTTATTAAAAGTTTGAAAAATATTAAATCCTTCTTTGTTTTATGGTATAGGCATGGCAGATGAAACAATTGGACAAAAATACGAATATTTTTTTTTCTAACTCACTTGTATCGTATCCCTGCATCCAAGTACACCCTGCATCTCACCACAAAGGTAGAATATCTTCGCAAAAAAATTGCATGGAAAACAAACTGCCTCTGGATTTAAAAACAAGATGTACTTAGATGAAGGGAAACGAATATAGGATGAGTTCGTTTATTATACACTATTTTATGAAAAACAATTTTGGTTACTGTTCAGTATCCAAATTAATTAAACCACTAATTGAGCAAGAAAAAAAATTTTAGCCACTGATTAAACACGATTTTAAGATTTTTATAACATTAATCCGTGTAATCTGTGGCAAAAATTTATTTTTTCATTTTGTACTGAACAGTAACCAATTTTGTAACCAATTGACAAATGAGGAAAATTTCGTAAACTTGCAGTATATCAAAAAAAGAAAATGGAAATAGCAAACCCTATATATGACTTAGTTTTCAAAAGAATGATGGAAAACGAACGCGTCGTCAAATTTTTCATTGGAACGCTTTAGCCATAACCTATGCGATATTGTAAACTACAATAATAAACTTCTGTTTATGAAACATTTTTTCTTATTGATAATACTGGGGTTTAAATATTTCAATCTTTTTTCAATTAATCCTTCTGATTTTATTCGTGCAAAAAACAGCCAATTAATTATCGGAGTAAACGAAAGACCTATTACTTTACGAGGGGTAAATTTTGTTAATGATGCCGGATGGTTAAATTATTCAAATCTATTTATATCCCAAGATCACTCAGAAATAGATTATAATAGAATTAAGGAAATGGGTATGAATGTTGTCCGTTTTATGGTGGACTATGATTTTTTCGTGGACGATTCAGCACCCTATATTTATAGGTCGGAAGGATGGGCATTGTTAGATACAAATTTGAAATGGGCAAGTAAAAACGGCGTTTTTTTAATTTTGGATATGCAACTTGCCTTTAATTCCTCGTTTGGTCCAAATAATCCTGTATGGAAAGATAATGAAAAAAGAAAGCGATTGAAATCGCTGTGGAAAACAATTGCCGAAAGGTATAATAATGATACAACATTTGCGGCTTATGATCTTATAAACGAACCCATTCCACCTGATAGCCACTCACAATGGACTCAACTTGCCCAGGAATTAATTGATACTATCCGTAGTGTAGATATTAATCACCTTCTGATAGTAGAACAATCCATCAGACCTCAGAGTGAACAATTAAATTTGGTAAATGATACTAATGTGATGTACGATTTTCATTTTTACTTTCCACATAATTATTCACATCAATTTGAAGTTTATGCTAATAGAGGGGATGGTGGATATTACCCCGATTCAACTGTATGCATTACACGTGATTTTATGGGCGCTGACCCTCCATGGTATTCTGAAATTTATACTCGTTCTTTACCGCAGGGAAATTCCGATTGGGCTTTTTATTCAAGCGAAATGTTTAAATCAAATGATTCATTAATTGTTGACGCAGTCCCTTTTTTTAAATGTAAAAATAATTCGGGTTGCGCTTATTTTGATGATTTTATACTTGAGGAATTTGATGCTCAACAGAATCTAATCCGGAAAAATCATTTTGAAATTGATACCATACAATCACTATGGACTTTGCCCGAAATAGATACAATGAAATCTTTTTTTAATAATTGGTTTCTGTATCCTGACACAGGAAATAATGGAAATTATAATTTAGTTAATACCGGACACATTGGGAATTATTCTTTTTCAATTTGTAATACAACTTCTTTTCTGAGCTTGGCAAATGACCAAATCAGTTATAAAATTAAACCTACGAATTATTATCGTATCAGCGGTTGGATGAAAGGAAGTGGTATAAATGGGGATAGTTGTAGTATGGGACTTGGTTTTCAAAGATTAAATAATTACTCAGAGTTTGTTCCTTTCACTAAACAATATCTACAAAAAGTTTTTCTGGATAAAATTACATTCGGTCAAAATAATAATGTTCCTATCAATATAGGAGAATATGGCTTAATGAAATATTGTTTTGAGAGTAATATATCTACACTTACCCTAAATAGAGGAGGTCTAATATGGGTTGAAGATTTGATGGATTTATTTGAAGCAAACAACGTTAATTATCAATATTTTGCCTATCATTCCTGGTCATTTGGTTTATTTACCAATTCTATAGGATTACCGGATACTTTATTTTCCAATAAAGACATAATTAATTTTTTTAAATCAAAATTCATTTTGACTCCAACAAACAATTATTCCGATAATCCGGAAATTTTAAATGGCAAAATAAATCACTTTTTACAAAATACTGAAAATGGATTTTTGATTACTGTAACAATTGATAAACCATCAAAAATATTTATTGAAATTTATAATTCAACTAATCAAATAATTGGAATTATCCCTAAAGTAAATTTCAATAGTGGTATATTTCAGATTCCATGGAGTCAAAGAAACTTACCTTCGGGTTTATATTTTTTTAGAATTGTTTCGTCTGCTATGGAATCAGTTGTACTTAAAGGGGTTCATCAAAAACAATGATTCGCTTTATCCTGAGTAGTAACAAATCCATTTAAATATTTTTCAGAACAATAACCGTATTCACTCCCCCGAAAGAAAAATTGCAGGTGATTCCTATAGTTATATTTTGAGTTTTGTTTGCATCTATAACCAAATCCACTTCACCGTTTGTAACGGGCTTCCTGAGATTGATGCAACAAGGGACAAAATTGTTTTCCATACATAAACACAATATTGCAAGTTCCTGAATTCCTGCAGAAGCAATGGCATGACCATGTCTGTCTTTGGTAGATGACATGGGAATTTTTTTTGCATATTCTCCAAATGTATGTTTTATTGCATTTATTTCAACACTATCGTTGGAACGGGTACCTGTACCATGAAGATTGATGTAGTCAACCGCAGATGGATGAATACCGGAATTTTTCAACGCCATAGAAAATGCACGTTTCATTCCAATCCCTTCGGGATGTGGAGCGGTGATATTATAGGCATCCAACGTATTTCCATATCCCATGACCTCAATCAGCGGATTTAGTTTTTTTTTAATAATAAAATCTTCTCCGGCAAGAACGCATATACCAGATGCTTCTCCTGCTAACGTACCATTACGGGTTATATCAAAGGGTTTGCACGCTCTGTCAGGTTCGTCTGAATTACTTGCCAGCACTCCTAATTTATAAAATGAAATGTAAGCAAGAAGATTTATAATGGAATCGGATCCACCCGTTATTACGAGGTCAGTTTCGCCACGGGCTATTGAATCGTAACCCAGGGCGATTGCCTGTGTGGATGCTGTACAGGCAGTTAAAATGGTTTTCTGAAATGCGCCTAATTGCAATTTACTTGCAATATACAAAGAGGATAAATTAAATGGATTAAAAATTCTATTTATAAAACCCTTGCCCGTGTTTATTTTGTTTAGAAATGAAATCAAATATTCTTCTGATATGGTTATGTCACTTTTTAGTAATGCTTCCATCTTTTCTATAGGAGGAGTATCTGCTCCCATTCCAAATAGTATTCCCGCGCGTTGTGGATCCACATCTTCCATCAATAATTTTAGCCGTTCTTCCATTAAATAATAAGATGCAAGCGTCAGCTCAAATTTTCTGTCAAATCCAGCCGCCGATAAAATATTTTCATCTTCATGGTGATACAATGATTCAAGGGGAGATGAAATTTCAGCGGCATAATCAATAGGAAGACCTTGGGTGTTAAAATTTGTGATTTTGTGGGATGAATTAAAATTGTTTTTCAAATTTTTAAGCACTTCGTTTTTCCCTGTTCCCAGAGGACTTACCAAATCATAATCAAGTATGTAAACCTTTTTATGCATTTTTTAACCGTACTAACGATTCTCTTTTAAAAACATCCCGCTCGGCGCAATCAATAAACCTGTGTCCGTTTTTTTTGACAAAATAAATCGCCACAGCGATACTCATGAAAACACCTGCGGACCCACAGCCACCGAATAAAGGATATAAAGAATACACTTCTTTCCAAATTGATTCGGCACATTTTTTTTCATCCAGATATTCTGACTCTCTGAAAGAACTTCCCAGTATGCATACTTCCGCATCTTTTCCATATTCTGTAAAATGGATAAACGGAACTATATTTTTATTATTTGCCAGATCCGGAACATCGCCTGAAAATTTAAAACCGGTAATTTCACATAGAGGATTTATTCTTCTTTTTTTTACACTTTCTTCCGACTCCAGCAACAAAAAAGATGCACAGGTACTCTCCTTCCACACAGAGTCGGCGGGCATAAAATTTTTAAACATAAAATAAGACGATATACCGCCACCGTTTGCTCCTCCTGCCACTGCCATATCATATTCTCCTAAATGCACCGCATCGTAGCCCTCCTTCAACGCAAAATAAGCGCTCTGGGAAGTTATACCAAACGTTGTATTATTACCCGCAAGCTTACTGTGTTGAGCTACAAAACTCTCGGCAGAATTAGTTAAGGTCCTTAAAGCCAACAATGGAGGAATAGCATGATAAATTTTTTTATTTTTCTCTTCGTTAGTTTTACTTGAAAGAGAAGCGTACAGTGCTTTTGAAAACCAATCCATGTCGTTCACCTGCCGTTCAAAACACACGCCACTTGAAATGTATAAGGGAATATCCGGGATTATTGATTCAGGAAGTTCAGCAGATTTAAGCATTTCACATACACACTCTGTGGCTCCGATAACTTCTGTTCTCATTACTTTTTCATTGCTTTTTGAAGGAGAAAATTCTGTAGAAGCAGTTGGTTTTATTTTTGTTCCGAGCAAAAGTGTTTCTGAGTCAACCGGTACCGGCAACAGAAAAGAGGCGTCTCCTTTTTCCAGTATAGAATAGAAATCATCTAAAGTGGAAGCGCCGGGGCATTTACTATTACAAGCACTGATAAAAACTCTTTGGGGCATGATGTTAATGGTTGGTTTGATTATTTTTTCAGGATAGACATATTCCTTGTCACCACTCCCAGAAATTCATTATGCCTTCTTTCCCCATATTTTCCCTCAAGATTTATTTTTTTTGAAACCAAACCGAATGATAGTTCAATCTGAGCCATTAATTTTTTTTCAACGAACACTTCGGCAGAACCACTGGCACGAGTATAATCAATTGTTTTCAGTGTCCCTGTAATTTCACAACAATCCCCGGGCACTACTATATCTCTGAATTTTGCTTTATGAATCATGCTTAAAATCGGATATATTTCTTCTTTATCAGGATATTCATTTTGAAAACTTTTGGCTATCAGTATTCCCAAAAGCTGTGCGGCTGATTCCACTAATAATACTCCCGGTACCACCGGAAAACCCGGAAAATGGTCATTAAAAATCTCGTCACTTAGTGACCAGCATTTTATGCCTTTTATAGATTTTCCAATATTTATTTCCAGTACCTTGTCAATTAAATAGAACCTCATGTTGGTTATGTATAATGGTTTTAAACAAATTTATTCACACTATGTTAATTTTTTAAAGGTGTTCATGAGATCGCTTCGCTAATTTGCGAATCAATCTTTATTAATTGCCACAGATTTACAGATTAGTACATTCAATTTTTTATGATACAAACTTAATCTTTTTCAAACAATTAGCGAGAGAACCTAAAAGCCCAAATTTTACCTAACTTCTCCCCGTATTTCCGAAATTCAATTCTTTTTCATACCTTTACGCCCCTAACACTTACAACCATGTTCGGAAACTCAAAAAACCCCAATGAACTGGCTGAAATGGCCAAATCAAACAACATCATAGGAAAAGGGACCCTGATTGACGGAAATATTGAGTCCTTTGCAAGCATACGCGTGGATGGTAAGATCATAGGCGATATCCGCACAAAAGCGAAGGCAGTGCTCGGAGATTCTTCCGTTTTACAAGGAAACTTAGTTGCTCAAAATGCAGAAGTAGCCGGTGAATTGAAAGGGAAATTAGAAATTTCAGAACTTCTGATTTTAAAAAGTACAGCAAATATTCATGGAGAAATCCATACCAACAAATTAGTGGTGGAAGCAGGAGCCACCTTTAACGGAACCTGTAACATGGGTGCCGTTGTGAAAGAAATCAAAATTGGAAACCACAAAGCAGACGAACGGGAAACCGAAGAAAGACAAGTTAAGCACGTATATTAAATATTCCGGAGTCGGTATGCAAATGGTGGGTAGCATACTCATTGGGGTCTTCGGTGGACTTTATTTAGACAAATATTTTCAAAATAATTTTAAATGGTTTACAGTGTCATTGACCGTTTTATCCATTGTTAGCGTGCTTTATTCTGTAAGCAAGGAATTTATGTCCAAAAAATAATGCCCTTTTTCAAATTCTTCCTCTACCTCTCCCTTCTTACCGCTATCTTATTCCTTATCATTCTTCTGCCTTTATTTATTTCTAACTCGGTTTTTTTCAAAATGGGTTTCTATTCACTACTTTCGTACTATTTGCTTACCTTGCTGGCTTATTTCATGAGCATTCGCGGAATGAAATCCAAACAAACAGGAACTTTCATGCAATATGTGTTTGGAGCCATGCTGGCTAAACTTGTTCTAAGTTTTTTATTAATTTTGCTTTTCTTTCAGATGTTCAGGAACCAACGCATGGAGTTTGTCTTTTCTTTTTTGATAGCATATCTTTTATTCACCGGATTTGAAATTTTCTGTTTAATGTTAAATGTGAAGGAAAAAAATAAATTATAGAAAAATGAAAAAACTGTTTTTAAATCCATTTATTTTCTTACTGCTTTTTATGCAAAGTCAGAGCAGAGCAGAAGAAAAACATGAAAACGGAGAAAAACCAGACATCTCCGGAATCATGATGCACCACATTCTCGATTCCCACGATTGGCACCTAACGGATATTCCCGGAAAATGGCTGGGGAGAGAAGAAAAATTACCCATTGCCCTGCATCTCCCGTGGTTTTTTTATAATAAAACCGAAAAGAAATTTGAGTTTTTTAGAAATACGCACGCACTTGTTGAAAGTGGGAAATATGTTGTCATGCATGAGCATGTGTATGCGGCGGGTGAAAGTAAGAAGATGGAAGCCGGAAGTCAGAAGATGGAAGACAACGAACATTCAACTAATTCTGAACATGCTGAAGTATCTTATAATCCAGATGTAAAAATAATAGATCTTTCCTTAACCAAGACCTCATTTCAGATGATGTTGGTTATGTTTTTCCTGCTTTATCTTTTTATTTCAGTGGCAAAGCGCTATAAACAAAACCCAGTTTCTTCTCCCAAAGGAATTCAATCCGTACTTGAACCCATCATTGTATTTGTACGGGATGATATTGCAAAACCCAATATTGGACCCAAGTATGAAAAATTACTTCCCTTGCTTTTATGCTTTTTCTTTTTTATCTGGATTTCAAATTTGCTGGGATTAGTTCCCGTTAACATGAATATCATGGGAAATATTTCTGTCACCGCCGCATTGGCAATCGTTACTTTTACCATCACACAATTCAGAGGCAGTAAGGATTATTGGGCGCATATATTCTGGTTTCCCGGAGTAAATATCGGTGTCAAATTTCTAATGATGATAGTAGAAATTGTAGGATTATTTACAAAGCCCTTTGCATTGACGGTGCGTCTTTTTGCAAACATTGCCGCTGGTCATTTTATGATATTAGGATTAGTAGGATTGATTTTCATTATAAAATATGCCGCCATTCCGCTGACATTCATTTTTGTGTTATTTATCAGTACACTGGAATTATTGGTGGGCATCGTACAGGCATACGTGTTTACCTTATTGTCATCTATTTTTATCGGCTCGGCAATGGTGTCACATCATGCACATGAGGAAGGGCATTGAGGATAGATGAAAAAGCGATATATGCCCAACGTGGGCAAGCCACAACCAAAAAGGAAAATTAATAACACATAACACTTAACAAATAATGAATAATAAAAAATGTGGAGGAAAACTTAGACATTATTCATTTTTTGTTATGTGTTAAGTATTATTTATAATAATGAGAAATAAGAATATTTTTTACCAAAATGTACACTTCTAAAAGATTGCATACTAAACTTATTAAAAGTTTGCCGTTTGCATTCTGCTCTTTTTCTGTCGCCTGTTGCTTACTCTTCACTTACTCCTCGTGCCGTTACGACCTGAAGGAAATGGCAAAACCAAATCCTTACTGGAGTCCCCAATATTTAACCCCGTTGGCATTCGGTGAATTGAATTTATTTAGCAAAATAATGAACGATTCATTAATACAGATTGATTCCACCGATTCGCATTTTTTTGTAACCTATTCCGACTCCACCAAGATTGCCAGTGTACAGGAGTACCTTGCTCCCCGTAGTTTTGGCTATAAAGGATCTTACCAATCATTGTCATTCAGTGCCTTCCCCGACAGTGTGAATTTCAGAACTCCCTTTGCCATATTTGCGCAAGCCGGAGGAATATTTAATCCGGAAGATGGCAAAGATTATATCATTCCCGCAATGGGACCCTCAGAGTTACCCGCTGAAACGCTTTCTTTCAATAACATAAAATATCTGCACATGACGGATGGTAAGATTGTATGGAAACTAACCAACAACAATCCCATAGATTTTACCAACCTTTCGTACCGCCTTGTCAATGATTCCACCGGCGATATTTTCGCCCGTGACACGATACCTTTGCTGGTAAAAAATTCGCAGGAAATTACAGAGACCTCGCTGGTAGGTGAAATTATTCCCGGAACTTTTCGTGCCGTAGTCAGTTATACTACTCCCGGCTCCGATGGAGAAGAAGTATTGTATTCTTCATCCGATTCTCTGATTTCTGAATTTGTACTTAAGGACTTAGAGGCAGATTGGGGGAATGCCATCATCCCATCATCCCAGATTGCCAGTGACACTTCAATTCAGATTAGTGACACTGTTTACGATTCACGGCTGACATTTTTTACACTCGAGAGCGGAAAACTTAAATTATCGCTGAAAAATTATTTTACTTTTCCTGTGGAACCGGTCCTTTCATTTCCTTCAATTAAACGGACAGATAATGACAGTATCCTGAGAGTGCCACTTACATTGACTGCATATCCGGGAACAGGACAACCCACACCTGTTGAATCAGAATCAGACCTTACGGGATATTATCTTGATTTCAGAGGTCCCAATCAGAATAGTTACAATCTTTTTGGCTCACAAGCCGACTTGAATTTATCTTCCCAAAACCAGTATGTTGACTTTTCTATTTCCGACAGCATTTATTTCGAATTGAATCTTAGTGAACTGGTACCGGTAAGCTTGCGTGGATTTGTGGGACAGCAGGCATTTTCATATAAAGGAAAAATCCCTTTTAAAAATTCCATGTTCGACAAAATACAGACAGGAACCATTGGATTTGAAAAAGTTGAATTGACTGTGGAATTTGAAAATCACGCCGGATTTGATATGCAACCATCCATCAACAAATTATATTCAGTTAATTCGCGTGACACGAACAAAGTAGTTGAGTTGAATCCGCTCCCAAACATGGACTTAGCTAAATCTGCCACGGATGTTCCATTCGAAAATCTTCCCTATACACCCACATTATATTCCTATACTATACCAAACATGGCGGATGTATTTGCTAATTTTCCTAAGACCATAGTGATAGACATGTCGGCACAAATAAACCCGGATCCTGCGGCAAAAGACCGGTTGGATAATTTTGTGTACAGAAGCAGTGACCTGATAGGAAAATTTCAGGTTAATTTTCCTCTTTCCATTTCATTAACTAATGTCACTCTAACTGACACAGTGAATTTTTCTGTGGGAAAATTGACCGGAAGCGGAGAGGATACAGCAGGGGTATCAGCGCCAGAATTTTCAGAATACGGAATAGAAGATGGTTCTCTTCATGTCATTTTATACAATCAGTTTCCATTGGAAGTAAGCATGAAAATATTTCTTGTGGACAGTTCATTTACAGTGGTTGATTCGATACATAAATCACCCATCCGGGTAGGTCCCGGTCTTCCGGATCCCGTTACAAAAAAAGTTAAGTCACCGGGGACAAGAAGTGCCACTGTGTTTAAGATTGAAGGGAAATTAGCAACAGCGCTTAACAAAACAAAAAAAATAATTGCGAAAGCGGAATTAAACACACCGTTCACGGGAAATACGAATACGGCGCTCTTTTTTGCCGATTACAGAATCCGGTTTCACCTGGCGGGAGATTTGAAGTTGAAGGTGAGTGGGTTGGTGAAGTGAAATCATAGAAATAAATAACATAAAACACATAACAAGAAATGAATAATGAAAAATTTCATATCCTTCTTTTTTTAGTTGCTTTGATTTCAGTGTCACTATCACCCTTGCACGCACAACGTTTTCAGTTGTATCAAACCGGAACATTGTCGGATGCGTTTGAAAATCCTTATCAAAGTGCATTCGTTACTGATAAAGAGAAAAAAATATTTTTCGATAAAGAAAAAAAAGTGATGACGGATAATCAGAAAAAATTTGCGTTTAATTTTACCACATTCTATTTTAATGCAGGGATGACAGGTCCCAACATGACGCTTTTTACAAACTTCCTGACGCACTATGAGAAAAATTTAACCCGCGAGGACTTGCCGCTGGCATCGGCTCCCAATCGTTTTAATAATGATTATAAATTTAATTTTGGAGTCGTTCGTTTTAAATGGAGGGCGAAACCGGGAAAGAGAGACCCTAAGACCGAACTAACGTATGGCTGGCAGTTGTTGATTCAGAATCAGGCAAGCATGTCGGGTAATTTTCTCAATATGATTATTGTTGGAAATGGTCCTTATGCCGGAGAGAAAATGCACAACCTCATGAATTATGATTCATACACCACCTCTTATTTTAAAATTACGTATGGGTGGAAACGGGATATTACCGAAAAACTATCGTTGGGAATTAATTATCACCGGTATCTTGGTATTCATGATATTCGTTCTGAAATTACAGAATCCTATTTTTATACCGCTCCTAATGGCGAGTACACGGAATTACATCTACGAGGGCAATTATCCAGTTTTTTTAATTTTAAAGATTCCACATTCCAAAAAATATTTGATAGTTTCTACAGCGCACAAAACGTAGGAAGTGGTTTCGGTGAAAGTATCAGCGCCGCTTTAAAGCGAGCTTTATTACAGGGAATTTTCAAACAAGGGGGCAGAGGTTTTTCAATGGGAGCATCGTATGATATCACAAAAAAGTTAACGCTTACAGCCGCAGTTAAGGACCTTGGCTATATGAGCTGGAATCCTAATTCTGTGCGGTTCCCCTTCAAAATGGACAGCACATTCAAAGGATTTTTTCAGGTAATTTACGACACAGCGTTGACACTGAAACCCCTATTGGACACTTCGGCGCTCATGGGTTCAGAAGTGGAACAAAAAGTTAGATATATTGACAGCATGATTTTTTCTAATGTCACAGATACAATACCCGGAAGTTATTATTCACCGCTTCCTTTAACTTTTGAATTGGGAGGAGGATATAACTGGAACAGTTGGCTTTATTCGGGACTCCTTATTCATAAAGTACATCGTTTTGGGAATGTTCAATTTACATTATTGAACAGGATAAGGATTTGGAAATGGTTTCTATTAAATACCAATGTAGGCGTAGGAACTGAAAACCACACTGAATTAGGAGCGCAATTTATTTTTGAATCCCCGGGAGTGGATTTTTACGTTGGGTCGGAGCAAATCGGAAATTGGTTTCTTACCAGCATTCAGGCAGGCGCAGATTTTCATTTTGGGTTTGCTATGAGGTTTTAAAATAATCGTATCACAATCGTATCACAATCTTATGTCCATTAACGTCCTCTTTTCCCGCTTTGAAGATTTAAATATTCTCGTCATCGGCGACCTCATGCTCGACACTTATCTTTGGGGTAAGGTGGAAAGAGTGTCACCGGAAGCGCCCATTCCCATCGTCAATGTAAACCGGAAAGAAAATCGTCCGGGAGGAGCAGGAAATGTATTAATGAATATTGTGTCACTCGGCGCAAAACCTCTTATATGCTCGGTAATTGGCAGTGACATTGAAGGAGAGGAATTGTTGGAAATTCTTAAAAAAAATAAAATTCATACAGAAGGGATTATTTGTGATAAATACAGAAAAACAACGGTTAAACAAAGAATTATCGCAAGCCACCAGCAAATGCTGAGAATTGATTCGGAAGATGACCATGAGCTGGAAAAAGAAATCAATGTTCAATTTTTAGCTTCCGTGCGAAGATATTTATCCAAAGCCCATGCAGTAATATTTCAGGATTATGACAAGGGGGTTTTAAATAAAAAAAATATTTCAGCGATAATTAAGATGGCAAAGCAAAAGAAAATTCCGGTTCTGGTAGATCCCAAAAAAAGAAATTTTTCCCATTACAAAGGTGCCACTCTTTTAAAACCCAATCTCAAGGAGTTGAAAGAAGGAATGAAAGTGGAGGTTGATTCAGAATCAGATACCGCTCTCCGGAAAATCTCTCAACGCCTGCTTAATTTAATGTCATTGGATTCGGTTTTATTAACCCTGGCGGAAAAAGGTATTTTTTATCTCGATAAAAACGAATCATTCCGCATTTCTGCAAAAGTTCGTTCGGTTTCCGACGTTTCCGGCGCGGGTGACACGGTAATAAGTGTGATGGCATTGTGCATGGGGGCTGGTGCAACGCCAAAGGTCGCAGTAGAATTAGCAAATCTCGCCGCCGGATTGGTATGCGAAAAAATCGGAGCCGTGCCTGTAAACAAGGAAGAATTACTAAAAACTGTGATGGGAAATAAAGAACAATGGAACATTTGAATAGTGAATGTTGAATTGCGTTTCAATTCTTAATTCTATTGTTCAAATGTTCTATTGTTCAAATGTTCTAATTTCTAATTCTTTATGTCATTTGTTTACCCTTCTTTTCTTTTTGCATTATTTACTCTTTCTATTCCGGTTATCATACATTTTTTTAATCTGCAAAAAGACAAGGTAGTTTGGTTTACCCAGCTTAAATTTCTGAAAGAAGTAAAAGAAAGCTCCTCGCGCAGAAGAAAATTAAAACACTGGTTGATTCTTTTATGCAGGGTCCTATTTCTGACAATGCTTGTATTTCTTTTTGCGCAACCTTTTATACCGGGAACTGATAAAACCAATACTCAAAAAGAAACCTTAGTAAGCATCTATCTCGACAATTCCCAAAGCATGACCGCTGAAAACAGCGAGGGACCTCTTTTTTATCAGGGATTAAAAAAAGCAGAAGAGATTATATCCGGCTTCACTCCGCAAACAAAATTTCAGTTATTGACCAACGAATATAAAGCCGGATCGCACACGGTTCAATCATCAAGAAAAATTTTATCAAGGTTAGCGGAAGTAAAAATTTCACAGATTTTTCGCTCTATGGAAAGTGTGTATCAACGACAGCTTTCTTTTTTTTCTCAACAAAAAGAAAGCGATAAATATATTTTTTGGCTCAGTGATTTTAATAAAAGCACCGCGGCGGATTTAACAAAAATTCAACCGGACACCTCCATTTCTTTTTTTATGATTCCCCTACAAAGCGCTTCAGACCAGAATTTGTATGTTGACTCTGTATATACTGAAAATCCATTTATCAGACCGGGCACCCGTAACCGTTTGTACGTTCGCTTAGTGAACGAAGGAAGCAAGGAAGTAAAAAACCTGACGGTGCGCATGATGCTCGATAGTTTGAGAGCCGGAACTTCCCAGTTGACTATTCCGCCTAAAGGCAAGGGAGTGGCTGAATTTAATTTTACTGTATATGACGATAACTGGAAAAAAGGCACTATTGAATTTGATGACAATCCCATTGCGTTTGATAATAATTATTTTTTTTCATTTAAGCCCAGCAGAAATATTAACATAGCATATATTTATGAAGGAGCAGAAAAAAATTACATGAAAAAAGTTTTTTCATCGGATAGTGTTTTTCATTTCCGCTCTTTTTCTTACCATGCCATTGATTATAGTTATCTTGAGGGAATGAACCTGATTATACTTGATGGAGTATGGAACCCAAGCGAAGCGCTTTCTGTTTTATTATTAAAGCACATAGAGCGAGGCGGCGCCCTATCTATTTTCCCACCTAAAGAAGTGTCACCGGAAAATCTGACCACAGGAAACACGCTCAAAACAAATCTATTTTTCACTTCTTTTTTTGATAAAATTTCATTTCCATCCCCTGTCTGGAAATCAGGGCTGGAAGGCAATCAATCAGAAATTAAAAATTTTTCCTCAGAAGAAGACGAGGACGATTCAACGTATATTCTTAATGAAACAAGTGATGAGAGTGTCACTGACTATTCAAATCTGGCGCCGGTTCATGTGAATGCATCTGATTTTTGGGAAGGAGTATTTGATATTTCAGCAAAGGGTAAAGCAAAAAAGGGAGCCCTGACGGAAAGCATGGATATGCCAAGGGCAGTGGCACGTATTCGCTGGGAAAATTCAAACAAGGTGAGTCAGCAACCTATTATTAAGTTCAGAAACGATGAGCCCTATTTTTCTGTTTTTAATGCAGAAAATGGAAAAATATATTTATTTGCATCAGAAATACAGAGCAAGGACTGTAATCTTGCCTTACATGCTTTATTTGTACCCATGGTTTACAAAATGGCAATTTCAAGCATAAAAAATATTCCTATTGCATGGTCCTTGCAATATCCAATTATTGAAATTCCAATATCCACCGCACCCAAGGAAGCAATTATTAAATTAAAAGGAAATCAGCTTGAACTTATTCCACAATCGCGAATATCCGGAGGAAAATTATATCTTGACATTCCCAGAGAAATTACACAGGCAGGACATTACCTTTTGTCAGGAATTGAAAATACGATTGTGTCACTGAATGCAGGCAAAGAAGAATCACAGTTGAGTTCCTATACAAAGGATGAATTGAAAGCCATTTTTCCTAACACCATGCATATTCATTTTCCGGAAGTAAAAGAAGGAGCGCTAAAAAGTTACATTTCAGAATACCGCTGGGGAAAACCCCTCTGGGAATATTGTTTGATGGGGTGTTTATTCTTTCTTTTGGGAGAGGTATTGTTGATTAGGTTTTGGAAATGAGGAGAATTATATTGCAATCGGTATAAATTTTCGTGTACTCAGGATGAATGCTACATGGTTATGAAGATTGTTAAATGGTTATATGGTTATATAGATTTTTGATGAAATTTGCTCCATTTACAGTATAGCAAAATTTATTTTCAATATTTAAAAAGTGGCAGTAGCAGTGGCAGTAGCAGGGTTAATACAATCAAACAGGGTAAATCAAAATTCCTACCCGTTCAATATGTTCTTTCAAATCCGGATAGGTGAGAGCAGGGTAATTAGTGATGTCCACCCTATAAGGCAAACTTCCTTCTTCCAAATCAAATTTTAAATTCCAAAGTGTTTTTTCATTTATGCCTTTATTCATTATGGCAATATCAATATCGCTTCCCGTTTTGAAATTTCCCTTTGCTCTGCTCCCATAAAGATGAACCACTTTTATTTCAGGATATTTTGCAAAAACACTCAATAACGTGTTAACATCCCTGTCTTTTAATCCAAACGTATTCATCTTAATGGGAATAATTCTTATTTTTTGTGTTCTGAAAGAAGAAAAAGATATAATTTTTCCAGGGCATGAAAGACCTGTTGTCTTAAAATAATTTCTGATTTTAAAAATTTTTCTTCGCTATAGTCATGGGATAAATCATTTCTTGTATCTAATCCATCAATCAATTCCTGAGCATAATCAATAAATCCGGCTTCCTGTGCCTGGCGGAATGTTTCTTTAGGTGATTGCTTGAAAACAAAGCCCTCTTCTTCTAAGTAATCTTTCAGCACTTTCCAGGATAAATCGATGGTAAATTCAAATCGTTGGATAAGTCCGTTTCGTTCGAGTTCATTTAAGTCCTGTTTTAAAAGTGCCTCCTTTAAAGACATAAATGCTTTTTCAAAATTTTTAAATCTTTGTTTCCAGCGGATATCTGAATGTTGCATTTTAGTTAAAATAAATCAATAATTGCAAAGGTAAGTAAAAAATTCAAATTTTTCCCATCTGTAGCCCTGAATGGGTTAATTCTTATTTTGATGTTTTTCCTGAGTGGAATTTACCTTATGATTTGTGTTTGCCATAGTTTTTGTTTTCTTCTTAATTCGTTCCTACGGAACTCAATTGTGTGAAGCCAGATGTTACAACTACGGAATGAAGAGCGTTGTTACAACATGTTTCGTAACTACGGCACTCAAAGGTAAGACATGGAAATTTCTTTCTACCGATATTTTGTCCCAAACGGGACTGCCTGAAGTTTTCAGGCAGATCAATAATGCACGTCAATAATAAACTAACCCACTTTGTAAACAAAGATAGAAAAGTAAATTTTTTTCGTAAATTTGTAAGGGTGAAATTTTTTCAATGTTAAACATATTTTTTGTTCATTATAATTATTGAAATCGAAACCTCATTAACAGAAAAAACAAAGAATCATTGGACAATATTGCAAAGGATTTAAGACAAAGATACAAATTTGATTTATTTGTCCGACCCTATGGCATCGGAATACCCGGACTTCACGCCTCCTACTCCACCACCATCATCCCGTTCGCTGAATTAATATTAGTGCCACTGACACGATAAAAATAAACACCACTCTTCAAGCCACCCCGTTCTATAATGTACTCATCTCCTTTTCTGCCCAATTTACATAAGGTTGTCACCTCTTTGCCTAACAAATTATAAATCTTACAATCAATAGTTTTACTATAACCCCCCAAAAGACCGTTTATTTTTATTACCGTTGAACTATGAAAGGGATTGGGATAAATTTTTACAACATTATTTTTGCTTTTTGGAACAGGATTCACTTTAGTACCCGTACTAATTTTTTTCACTCCGTCATTAACGGTATGCACTGTGACATTGGTCAACACCGGATCGTTGAAATCAAAATATATTCCTGCAGTGTTTTTAATCAGTGTATTGTTGGGAAGATTTTTGTTTTGTTCTGCCCTAAAGCTTACAAACCCGTGACTACCGGGTTCATTCTTATTGCTGTCGGGTAAAAGAATATTATTAAAAGTCCATTCCAATATTCTTTGTCCATAGAGCCGGAAGGTGTAAGTATGACTGGATGCCCCTGATTGTACCGTAAAAATATCCAAATCCGTATCTAACGTATCGCGGATTACTACAGTAAAGGCAGTATCGGTGCCGGTGTTCTGGAATCGTATTAAATATTCCAGCGCTTGGTTGGGATATAAATTGTTTGTTGAGTCCACGCCGGTAGGATAGCCCGCTTTGTCGTTGGGATCGTAACTGCCTCTGACCGCTCCGCAATAAATATCAACTATCGGATCGGCATCATCCTCAGGAAGAGCGGTAATTAAACCCGGTTGCCAGTTCATAGTTCCACCGCATAATTCTATGCTTGCATTTGGATGTGAATTTCCGGGATGTAGAGGATGCTGGTCTGTCTCCAGGCGATAAGTTCTCCCGTCGCCCGAATAAACAAAAATCGTACTGTCACCGCCATTTAGTTTTACAGAATCCACCTTGGTTAAAACACCATCAACGTATAAACGAACCGGACTGTGACACTTCATGTCACCGTCACCAGGTTCTCCTATGTTATAAATCACAAAGCGTACTGCTTTATCACCGGTAGTGTCACTAATGCAACTTGCTTCTACTTTCAACGATGATTTATCCCATGGCAACGTGCAGAGTGACACTCCTGTGGGTATATCAGGAATAGTGTCAAAAACGCAGGAGTCGGCAGGGAACAAATTGGCTGACATGCACAAGGTCTGACCCAGAAGGGCATTACAGCTTAATGAGCAGGCAATAGAGAAATTCTGACATTGGCCAGGATTTAAATTTCCGATATCAAAACGAAATGTATTGTCTCCTAAATCAAGGTAGGATAGGGTGGAGGATTGTACACTCAGCAACGAATCCAATTGAACAAGTATATATGCATTATTTAAAGTGCCTGTAGCAATATTTTCATTACAGGCATTTACATAAACATTCTGGTTGTTGAAACAGCGACGAATGAATGGCATATTTATAGAAACATTTGGCTGGGGACAGGTTTCTGTAGAGATGAAACCAAAAGAAGGAGCAGAAGTAACAGAATCTGGAGCTATAACTGTAAAATTTTGTGAAAGTGGGCAAGTTCGTTTCCATGAGCCGGAGGTATCAGCAGTGATTGAATAATTTCCGGCAGGAAGAGAATCTAAAGTCCAGGTGCCATCCGAATAGGTTTGCATAATCATATTACCGGGATTGATTAATAAATTTCGTCTGGATAAACCGGTTTCGTTTGAGTCATTTACACAATCATTGCTGATATCGTTAAAAACACTTCCATAAATATTTGCTTGTTTTAGTTTTGCAATAAAAATATCATAAGTATCTCCTGTATTATTTGCATTGGTTAAAGTAGTTGTTCCAAAAGTGATGGTATTACTGTTAAAATATCCCGTTATATATACATCCCCACTTGCATCAGCGGACATACTTAAACCCTCATCTGAAGAAGCACCTCCTGCTGACTTTGCCCATAGCACATTTCCACTAGCATCGTATTTAATAATAAAAATATCAGAAGAGTCTGGAAAGTCTGGACTGGTATTGGTTAAAGTAGTTGTTCCGAAGGTGATGGTAGGACTACTAAACGAGCCCGTCATATATACATTCCCGCTTGCATCGCTGGAAACGCTTTTGCCAATATCACCATAAACACCGCCTGCTGACTTAGCCCATAGCACATTTCCGGTAGCATCGTATTTCACAATAAAAATATCATAATCGCCAGCATTCGTTAAAGTAGTTGTTCCGAAGGTGATGGTAGGACTGAAAAAACATCCCGTCATATATACATTGTCGCTTGCATTAGTGGAAACGCTATTGCTATAATCATAAGAAGTACCGCCTGCTGACTTAGCCCACAGCACATTTCCTGAAGCATCGTATTTCACAATAAAGATATTCTGATAATTTGCATTAGTTAAGGTAGTTGTTCCGAAAGTGATATTAGAACTTTGAAAATATCCAGTCATATATGCGTTGCCGCTTGCATCGGTTGAAACATTGACACCCTCATCATAAGAAATACCGCCTGCTGATTTTGCCCATACCACATTTCCGGTTACATCGTATTTCGCAATAAAAATATCATAATAATTTCCTGAATTATTTGCATTAGTTAATGTAGTTGTTCCAAAATTAATTGTAGGACTAAAAAACCCGCCTGTCATAAATACATTCCCGTTTGCATCGGTGGAAATGCTGATGCTAAGATCACTCTCAATACCACCTGCTGACTTTGCCCATAGTATATTTCCAGTAGCATCGAATTTTACAATAAAAATATCTCCATAACCAACACTGGTTAAAGTAGTTGTTCCAAAGGTAATGGCAGGACTTTGAAAAGAGCCAGTCATAAGTACATTCCCGCTTGCATCGGTGGAAACGCAAGTGCCCACATCTGAAGAAGTACCACCTGCTGACTTTGCCCATAGTACATTTCCAGCGGCATCGTATTTCACAATAAAAATATCATAATCGCCTGCATTCGTTAAAGTAGTTGTTCCGAAGGTGATGGTAGAAATATTAAACCTGCCCGTCATATATACATTCCCGCTTGCATCGGTTGAAACACTGTAACCCAAATCCCAAGAAGCACCGCCTGCTGACTTTGCCCATGACCAGTGTGGCATTTGCGCAAAAGTGTTAATGGTTAATAAAACCATTGATAAGATTGTGATTGTTTCTTTCATTGTTTTTGAGGTTATATTAACTACTCAGAAGATGAATATTATTACCACGAAATGTACGAATTAATTTTTGATTATCATAGATGGAATTAATGGCCAAATTCTCTGCTGAATAGTTAGCCCCTACCTCACCCTTTTCCAATTCAAATATTTTTGCTCTTGCCCGGATTCACCATATATCTGCACGGATGAAAAATCTTCCTCGGCAAAAAAAGAATGAGGAGCTCCGGCAGGAATTATTACTGCTGTTCCTTTTTGCATTTGATAGATAGTATCTGCAACCATCAATTTACCGGCACCTGTTTCTACGCATAATATTTCTGTGCACGAATGAGTGTGTTCAGCTACTTTTGTTCCTTTTTTTAGAAAAATTTTACCGGCATAAACATCCTTAGGACCCTCGTTTAATAATGCACTCGAAATAATAGTGGCTTGCAAAGAGTCATTTTTAGCCGAGAAAAAAGGAGCGGTTTCAAAACTTACTAAGGTACCTTTATTTCCGGTGGTTTCCGATTCATTAATATAGGAAAAACCAGCGATTACAAGGAAAAAAAACAAGGTAAAAAGCGGGAGGCGATATGATTTTATGTTCATGATTTCTTGGAAAAATTTTTGCAAATATACATCATCCCCAACTTTGTTTTATTTCCTGATGCGAGTAATAATTCAGCGTATCGCCCTCATGTAGCGCCAATTTGCCCTCAGTGTTCACTCCCATTATGCTCGCCGTAAAGCCGACATCCTCTTTAAAAAAATTACAGGGCTCGTGATACCCCAACAGGGAACGGGAAAATTCAACCCTGATTTCTTCAAACTTTCCTTCGCGAAATAATCGGTACCTCTCATCAAGGCATTTCAACAGCCGAACTAACTCATCCGCCAGCACTTTTTTTTGTTTTAATAATACAAACAAGGAGACAGCATTTGGCAAATCATGAAATTTTTCCTGATTCATGTTTATCCCAATTCCGATGACCGATTGGGTGACTTTCTGATCACGAATGGTGTTTTCAAAAAGAATTCCGGCAATTTTTTTTTGATTTACCAATAAATCATTGGGCCATTTAATTTTAACATGGTCATGGAAAAATCCTGTTAAGTAATCATATATTCCCAAGGTGATAGCCATGTTCAGGATAAACGCATGCGATAAATTAAGATTCTCAGGAAAAAGGACACAACTGAAGGTCAGATTTTGTCCTGGCTCTGATATCCAGGTGTTTGTACCTTGTCCTCTCCCAGCATTTTGCTGATGTGTCCTAAGTACAGTTCCCTCCGGTAAAGGATGGGTTTTTAACCACTCCTGCAGGGTCCGGTTTGTTGAATCGCAGGCATCTATCTCGAAAAAATGTGAGCCAATGATGGCGGGTTGTCTTTTCATAAAATAATGTAACTTTTTCTATAAATCCTACCTCACCCCAGCCCCTCTCCAAAAAGCTGGAGAGGGGTGAGAAATTTGTTGAATTTTTATGATGTTTATTTTGAAATCAAAATTTTCAGTAAGTTTGCATGTGACTTCCTCTTTCAACTGCAAAAATATATCATTTGAAGAAATCATCCCATCCCTCCAACACTAAGTCATCCATTCTTTGCCGCTACGTTATACAAGGTCTCGTGGAAAAAAAAGGGAATGACATTGTTCGTATTGATTTGAGAAAAAATAAAAACCCGATGGCTGATTATTTAATCGTTTGTACAGGAGAATCGGACCGCCATGCCCGTGCGCTTGCTGAGTCGGTTGAAGAAACGATTTTTAAAAAAACAGGATTGGCGGTAAACAGAAAAGAAGGTATCAAGTTATCAGAATGGGTTTTATTGGATTATTTTGATGTAATAGTACACATTTTTCTACGTGAAAAAAGAGAATTTTACGGGTTAGAAGAATTATGGGGCGATGCAGAGATAGAGAAAGTAAGCCCTTAAAGAAAAAAAGTGTATCTTTACACTCTTTTAACACAGGTATAAGGTATATAGGTATAGGGTATAAGGTATAAAACGCGATTGTTCCCTATACCCCTATTTCCCTATACCCCTATACCTCTATACCCATTTCCGTTCAATATTATGGATCCAAAAGAAAATAAAACCCCAACTCCCGTAGGTAAACCTAAAGAAGAAAAGAAAGAGGAGAAAAATACGATAGATAAAAAGAAAAGCAATCCGTTCAGGCAACTCAGGAAGTCCGGTTCTCAAGGCATGCCCAATGCCCAGATGTGGATATTGATTATTCTTCTTGTATTTACAGTTGTTTTATGGTTTGGCGGTAGCGAAAAAAGGAGCATTGTGATAACAGAAAGCCGGTTTGAGCAGATGGTTTCCTCTCACGATGTTGAGAGCATTGTTCTTTTTAATGATGTAAATGTCGAAGTAAACCTGAAAGAAGAAGCGCTTACCAATGAAAAATACCTTAAAGATTGGAGAGGAAAATCCGCCACCGATAAAAAGGTGGTTCTACCCTCAAAAGCACAATATGAATTTAAAGTACAATCCGGCTCAGCACTTATCACTGATTTAAAAGAATACAATAAAACACACAAAGACAATCAGATTGATTATAAAGTAGAAACCCGTCAGGATTGGCGTGATAACTTTTTTCAGTGGGGCTTTCTTTTCCTTTTGATATTTGGCTTTTGGTATATTCTCCGCAGAATGTCAGGAATGGGAGGACCCGGAGGAGGAATATTTTCGATAGGAAAATCAAAAGCGGCATTATTTGACATTGAAAATCAAATCAAAATAACATTTCAGGATGTGGCTGGGCTTGACGAAGCAAAAGTAGAGGTAAAGGAGATTGTTGAATTTTTACAGAATCCCAAAAAATTTACCAATCTCGGAGGTAAAATTCCTAAGGGTTGTCTGTTAGTAGGTCCTCCTGGTACTGGAAAAACTCTTCTTGCCAAAGCCGTTGCCGGTGAAGCCGGTGTTCCTTTTTTTACTATTTCGGGGTCTGACTTTGTAGAAATGTTTGTTGGCGTGGGCGCCGCCAGAGTAAGAGATCTTTTTAAAAATGCAAGAGACAAGGCACCGTGCATTATTTTCATTGATGAAATTGATGCCATCGGTCGTTCACGGGGTAAAAATGTAATACACGGTGGAAATGATGAGCGGGAAAACACCCTTAATCAGCTATTAGTTGAAATGGATGGTTTCGGTACCGACACCGGAGTTATTATTCTTGCCGCTACCAATCGACCCGATGTTTTAGACCCTGCTTTGTTAAGAGCCGGGCGCTTTGACCGTCAAATCGGAATTGATAAACCCGATCTTGCCGGAAGAGAACAAATTTTTGTAGTGCATGCCAAGCCCATAAAAATTGACCAAACGGTTAATTCAGCAAAATTAGCGGCGCAAACACCAGGATTCGCTGGAGCTGATATAGCGAATGTATGCAACGAAGCCGCTCTGATCGCGGCACGTAAAAACAAAGAATTAGTGGGTATGCAGGATTTTCAAGATGCCATTGACAGAGTGATTGGAGGTCTTGAAAAGAAAAGCAAAATAATTTCACCCGAAGAAAAAAACATTGTCGCTTACCACGAGGCAGGTCATGCGGTGGCGGGTTGGTTTTTAAAGCACGCAGACCCATTGGTAAAGGTCAGCATTGTTCCAAGGGGTTTAGCGGCATTAGGATATGCTCAATATTTACCGAAAGAACAATTCCTGTACACACGGGAACAATTAACAGATGGCATGTGCATGGCGTTGGGAGGGAGAGTGGCTGAAGATATAATTTTTAATGAGATATCCACAGGCGCTCAGAATGATCTGGAAAGAATCACAAAAATGGCTTATGCCATGGTAACGGTTTTCGGGATGAATGAGAAAGTAGGGCATGTATCTTTTACCAATACACAAAATCCCTCTGAATTTGTTTTTGAAAAACCGTATTCTGAAGCAACCGCTCAAACCATTGATATAGAAGTCCGCAAAATTATTGATGATGCATATATTTACACAAAAAAACTCCTTTCAGAACACAAGCATCATTTGGAATTAGTGGCAAGTGAGTTGCTGAAAAGAGAGGTTATTTTTCTTAGCGATCTGGAGGAATTGTTAGGAAAACGTCCATTCGGCACTGCTCATCACACCGATACCATGCAAAATATGAAAGGAGAAAATGGACAAAACACCAATGGCACTGGAATAAAAACCGAAGTGATTCCGGGAAAGCAGGAAACCGCCGGGGTTGTTTGAAAAAAGAGTTTCAAGTTTCAGGTTTTAAGTTTCAAGTTTCAAGTTATAATAATACTGGTTCTTTATAAAATTGAGTGGGTAAATTAGGATAAAAAATAACTTATAAGGTAACAGCTAAGCATCTATAAAAGTTGTCACGCAAAGTCGCAAAGTCGCAAAGAAAAAAATCATTTATGATTTTTTTTTCTCTGCGGTCTTAATTCTTTGCGTGACATTATATTTGTGAGAAATAATACACACCGGAGTAGTTATTATTTAAGTTTTTTAAAGGCATACAGAACAAGAATGATGTTTCAGGAATTAAGTAACGTTTATGAAAACCCTTCCCATATATTGCCCACTCAATTATATAAAGAACCATAATACTTTATTATAGGTGAAAATCTTTTATCTTACAGCAACTTGCAACTTAAAACTTGCAACTAAAAACTTCTCACCCCACAATTAATCCCATGGAATTTCCCGAAATCACTGACCGCGAAAAAGTGCTGAAGAAAATCCGCGCCGCATTGATTCAAAAAAATCCTAAACCAGCCCCGCCTGTAAATACTACCGTGGATGTATTTGCTTCTTCCACTGAACCCCTTGATATCCGGTTCGCTCAGGCACTACTTGCGGTAAAAGGGCACTTTGTGTTTTGTGTAAATGAAACAGAATTTCTACAGCACCTTGCAGGTCTTATCGAACAAAATCAATGGTCAAGTGTTTTTTGTTGGGAAACCATGTTGCAGGTAACATTAGACAAGTTTGGCATACGATATTTTCCAGATGATAAACAGTTAATAAAAGTTGAAGCGGGTGTCACTCTTTGTGAGGCGCTTATTGCAAGAACCGGATCAGTGCTGGTAAGTTCTAAACAATCAGCAGGCAGACGACTTACAATTTTTCCGCCGGTACATATTGTAGTGGCATACATAAATCAGTTGGTCGAAGATATTGATGACGCATTAAATCTTATGAAAGAGAAATACAAACAACAATTTCCGTCCATGCTAAGCATAGTTACAGGTCCAAGCCGGACAGCCGATATAGAAAAAACGTTGGTTCTGGGTGCGCATGGACCGAAGGAACTATATGTGTATTTGATTGATGAAAGGAGGGGATGAGATTTTTTTGTCAGTGAAATAGCAGAGGTTATTCAGAATGAAAAAAGTGAAAAAAGGGAATACCGGATTTCTTACAATCCTAAAATGATAAAAAAAATAACAGAATACTACAGAAGTTTATTTTTAGTTGCTATCTGAATAGCTTCTACTTTGTTATGTACCTGAAGTTTGGTGTAAATATTTTCAATATGTTTTCGGACGGTTCGCGGGCTGATGAATAACGTGCCGGCGATTTTCTGGTAATTGTTTCCCACAGCAATCAGCTCCAGAATCTCCAACTCTCTTTTAGTAAGGTTAAAATTATTTCCGGGTGTTTCGGTTCTCTTACCTCTGATCATCTGTAACGCTTTACTTGCAATTACGGGAGACATCGGCGCACCACCGTTCATTGCTTCCTCTAGCGCAGAAATAATTTTGGAGGGTTTATCATCTTTTAACAAATAACCCGTAGCTCCTGCAAGAATGGATTGAAAAATCTTTTCTTCCTCATCAAAAATTGTCAGCATTATAATTTTTACATCGGGGAAATGATGTTTCACTGCTTTAGTAGCTTCAATGCCATCCATTTCAGGCATATTAATATCCATCAGTATTATGTCAGGAACACAAGTAGTGATTTTTTGAAGTAATTCTTTTCCATTCTCCGCAATAAACAAAACTTCCGCTGATTCAAAAGAAGAAATATTTTCCCGGACAGAGCGGGCAAGGTTAAGATTGTCTTCCGCTATTGCAACTTTGATTTTCATTCTGCAAAAGTATTAGTGTCTTTTATCTTATTCAATAAGGCAATTGCCATATTTACAAACATAGAGAAATAATTACCTCTGTCCCCACTCCATCCTTTGAATTTAATGCAAATACACCACCGATTTCTTTCATTCGTATCTTCATATTCTCCAAACCACAATGGTTGTTGCCGTTTTCAGTTTGAACAATCCCTTTTCCATCATCAGCAATAATTATAGTCAAATAGTTTCCCATCGTTGAAATCTTAACTGAAATAGTTTTAGCTCCGGAATGTTTAACGCAATTATTTACCGCTTCCTGTACAATTCGGAAAAGATGAATAGCAGTGGAAGGTTTCAACTCGTTGTTATTTTCACTTTCCATTTCAACGGAAAAATTGATGTGCTCAGTCAAATCGTGTATTTTTAAAAAATGATCATTCACCTTGTCTTTTAATTCGGAAAGCAAGATAGATTCCTTGTTGATCGCCCAGATGGTTTCCCGCAACTGTTGGATGGTTTCTCTTGAAAAATCAGACAAGGACGAAATTTTTTCTTCAGAAATTCCCTTTTCTCCCTTTTCCAGTTTGTGTGAAATATTGTCCAATGAAGTAACAATGTAGGTCAGATGTGAGCCGACATTATCATGCAAATCACGGGAAATTCTTTCCCGTTCCATTTGTATTTTTCTCTGCAATTCTATTTCACGCAACTTCTTCCGCAGTTTTCTCTGTGAAAAAAATTTCACGGTGAAAATCAGTATCAAAAGAAAAAAAAACGCGCCTGTGGTAATAAACCATCCTCTCATCCAGAACGGTGGAATGACATTAACTGTGATGTTCAAAGCAGGTTCAGACCACCTGTTGTTATTCTTTTTTGTTCTGACCTTGAACTTAAATTTTCTGTAAGGAAGATTGGTGAAAGTAGCTATTCGCTGGCCGGAATTCACTTCCACCCATTTTTTATTGAATCCTTCCAGTAGAAAGGAATATGAAATTTTTTCGGCATTGATAAAATCCGGTTCCGCAAATTCAAACGAAATAGTTTTGTCGCCGTAAAAAAGGTCAATCGATTTTTTTCTGGCAATTTCATAAGGAATGATTTTTCTGTAATTCACAGAAACACCTGTCAGCACCAGCTTCGGAAGTATATTTTGCTCAATGAGTTCATCAGGGTTGAATATGAGCAATCCTTCAGGAGAACCGAAAAATATTTCCCCGTTATCATTTTTAAAAAAAGAATTTTGTGAAAATTCGTTGGATACAATTCCATCATTGACATTGTAATTTGAGAAAACTTTTGTATCGGGATTGAATGAAGAAATCCCGCGATTACTGCTCATCCACAAGGTTCCTTTTTCATCTTCCACAATTCCGTAAATGACATTGTTTAACAGACCATCTGCAGTTGTGTAAGATGTAAAAATTTCTTTTTCCCTGTCAAAAAAGTTAATGCCTCCGCCAAGCGTAGAAACCCATATCCGCCCTCTTTTATCTTCCAGAACCGAACTGACGATGTTGTAACTTAAACTTTTTTTGCTGTTGTATTCCGAGAGATGATTTTTAAAAACTTTTGTATTTGGATTAAAAAGTGATAATCCATTGGAAGTGGAAATCCAGAGTATTCCGCCCTGATCTTCCATTGTGCTTATAATGTAATTTACGGGAAGAGAATTATTACTGCTGTCATTCTTATATATTTCAAAACTATTTGTTTTCGGATTGTAACGGTTTAGGCAAAACGGAGTGGAAATCCAGATACTTCCGTCTTTTGTTGTAAGAAGATGAAAAATGTTGTTGTGGCTTAACCCGGAATTTTCAGTTGTAAAAGTTTTTAGGATTTTTCCGCTTAAATCCAACACCATAATCCCTTTGCTCCCACCTATCCATATATTTTCGCTTTTGTCTATTGTAATTGCCCTTGTGTTGAAAGCAAGAAGTTCATAGGGTAAGATTTGTTTTGAAAGAATGTTGTCTTCAAATTTTTTGTAGTTGAAAAAATTTTCTGAGTTCAGGAAAAAAACATTCAATCCGGAATTTGTCCCGATAAAAAGTCGTTTACCATTTTGAAAAATTGACCAGACACTATTATCAGACAATGAGTTTTTATCATTTTTTTTCATTTTAAATGTCGTGAAAATTTTTTGTGGATTAAATACTGAAAGACCATTGTCACTTGTGCCAAGCCAGACCAAACCATTACGGTCGTGATATATCTGTGTAAAGGAATAAGAGGTCAAATCTTTTTCATCTTCGGGAGAATTTTTCAATAGTGTGATACTATTAAGCTGTGAATCCAAAACACAAATGCCGTTTTCTCCACCAACCCAGTAATTTCCATCGTGAGATTCACTTATTCTTTGTATCAGTTCAAGGGGAAGGGAGAGTGTTTGATGCTTTTTATTTTCAATGTTGATTACATGCAACTTGTTTTTTTCCCCAACCCACAACTGATTTTTATTGCTGACCGTCATTGCGGTAACATGTAAATTTGTTATTGCCGGAAGAAATAATTCTTTTGGCTTTGCGTATGAATTATTCTTGTATTCGTAAAACCAAATACCGAGTGAATCGCTGATAAAAATATTCCCGTTACTGTCGTAACAAAAAATATCATGTTTCCAGAATTGCGAAGGTTCGGATTTGATTTGAAAATTTCCGTCATCACCAATCAAGGCAATACCGGTTTTTCCAACCGAATGGAAAACGAGGTCGCCGTTATTATCTTTAAAAAAACTTCTAAATATGTTGTGATAATAATTTTTATCCATGCCTTCTAAAAAAATGCGGGTGAATGTTTCCGTTTTTTTATCAAACCGGTTTAATCCATTTCTAGTACATACCCATAAGTTGTTTGTGTTGTCTTCAATAATTTCTAAAACAAAATCATCGGAAATTGTGGTAGAGTCGTTTTTGTCATGATGGAAAATTTTGAAAGAGTATCCGTCAAAGCGATTAAGCCCGTCCTGCGTGCCGAACCACATCAAGCCATCAGTGTCCTTGAATATGCAATGAACAGAGCTTTGTGACAGCCCTTGTTCCAGCCCTATGTGTTTGATGCGGTACTGAGAAAATAAGGATAACGAAAGAAGAAAAAATATAATGGAGAAAAAGAATTTGAAAAAGAATTTTTTAGTGTGTAAGAAGCACGATCCGGTTAATCTATGAATGGAGGGAGATTGCTTAATAATTCCCGCAGTGAGTGGATGAAGCATAGATTTTACCTTTTGAAAAATATTTATTTTCATTCCTAAAGCTGAAATGGAAAGCGAAAATACGACAAATGCCTTATTGTACAACATTACCGAAAGCAAAACCTTTGTACCGTAATAAGTTAGTTAACCAATAACAAACGAAAATGAAAAAAAATTTACTCTTGCTGGTACTTTTAAACTATGTTATGACAGTATCAGCGCAATGGACGACATTTGATTCTACTAAGGTAAAAACGGGCGGTGTACAATGCATTGGTTCAGTTTATGGACAAGACACTGTTTTCATTTTTAGCACAACCAACAAACTGTTAATCTGCGGTTATTCTTCGCAATCCATGCTTGATTCGTCCTATTATGCAGGATTAGGTTACCCACGCGAAATGGTGCAGGTAAGTAAAACAAATGGCGCTCTTGTCTATCGTGCCTACAATGGTTTTGGCGCTCCATGGTGGGTAAGAAAAATGGACTCTGTTCAAACAACCATTGGCTCCAATTACGGCACTTTTTCTTACAGCGACGCAATGATGTATTCCACTACAGGCGTGCTGTATTACAGGAAGAAAAATGCAAAAGGTGGAAAGGATACACTATACAACTCTATTAACGACGGTACTACATTCACGTCCGTATTTTCCAGTCCATACGGTTGCAATCTTGTGGGCATGTCACCCGATGGCGGTGTTTTTGCAAGAGTGGAAACACAGGTAAACGGGGGTGTTGTAACTTTTGACATGGCAGGTACATATAAAAGCTTGGATGAAGGGGCAACCTGGAACCTGGTCTATAGTTATGCAACTGATTCGGTGGAAGAGTTTGACAATATTGATTGTGTGGGAAGTGATTGTTTCGCAATGGGAAATGTGCTTAAAAACAACGGAACGGATGAATACGATGCTTTTTTCTATTCCAGTGATTATGGCAATACTTGGATATTAAAGAGCATACAAAATTTTAAAGAATTGGGACAACATAACTGGGGTATTGATGAATCGCTGAATGTGTATTTCGGCAAGAGTAACCAGATTTACCGTTCTATTGACAAAGGTGTTACTTTCTCACCATTTATTGTTGGCTTGCCATCACCGACTCAAATGATTTATTCTACATGGGGAAAAATTTTTGCGGGTGTTAATTCAACGCTATATACCCTTAGCAGTGGTGGAACAGGATGGAGGGAAGTTTCTATGGATGAAGAATCAAATATTTTTCCTAATTCTGCAGTTTTTGAAATCTATTTACGGGTACACGAAGAGATGCTCGGTGGCGAATATACTATTTACAATTCTCTGGGACAAGTGATGCAGAAAGAAAAAATCACCAGACGGCAAATAATTTTTTCCATACAAAAATTTCCGTCAGGGATTTATTTTATGAATATGCAGAAAAAAGGGAAACAGAAGGCATTAAAATTTATCAAAGAATAATTAACCAATAATAAAATGCAATTTTTTATGAAGCAAACAATCAGCACGCTCTTTTTGGCAGTAACCATTATTACTGCAACGGCACAGGACAAATTAAAAGAAGCACAGGAATATCTCAATGTTCCGGGCGGAGTTCAGAACGTAGATAAAAAGGTCTTAAAAGAACCCGACCCACAGGCATTTCCATACATTGCCCTCAAATTCAGGACAGCTTCCGTGCAACGATACATCACCGTAAAAGGCAGAACTGCATTGGACAAGGACCAGGTGGTAGAAGCGCCGACTTATGCGATTCTTTCGGGAGTGGATTCATTGTTGTGCCAGGAAATTACCAATGAGTTCACACAAATTTTTTTAGCAAAAATGAAAGAAACAGGAATCACAATAATAGATTTTGCAAAAGTGATGGAGGGAAAAACCTATAAAAAATTTCTTGAAGAACCGGCGGAAAGAAATTTTAACGACAAGGATTTTGGTACGGCACATGTTTATACCAACGACAACATGCCTTTCTTTTATCAGGGTGGAATGAAAATTTTCAAATTCGCGCAGGACAATGAAGGAGGCGCGGCTACACTTCGACTCACAGTTGACTTTGTACAGTTTGAAACCGAAGGCACAAAAACAAAAATCAATGCTGGCGGGGAAGTTGGATACAACTATACAGCCAGTGCTCTACCCATGATAAAAATCACGAGCGATGTTTATCACGAAGGACGGCAATTGGGTGGTCCCATAACTACCGGTGGCTTAGTGCTCGGAACAAAAAAATATCTGTCTGCACAATTTATACAGGCAAAACCGGTAACGGCAACATATGAAGCTCTCACTGAAAAGTATGACGAGAAGTCACCTAAATTTGCTGATAAATCAGCATTTGCACAAACGAGGGGAAAAATATTCGGAGGGCAAATCCAGATGGGGACATTCGTTTTGACAGCAAACAGAGATGCTTACAAAAAAACCTCTTTGGAAGCATTGGCAAAATATACGGATTATGTATTGGAAATCATAAAATCGTATAGAGAAAAATAAAGCCCTTATTTTTATTGAATACCTGCAATTTCTACTGTTTTCTTTACTGCTCGGTCGGTTTATTTTTTAACCACTAATTATACGAATTAGTTATTTTATTTTTTAAGTAGTGTAATTCGTGGCTAAGAATTTATTGAACTGGAAAGTAACAAAATACTAATAAAGTGTGAGAATGTTTCTGTATTTTATCCTGTTTATGTGGAAATCAAAATTTTCATGTAAGTTTGTCACCCAAATTCAACTGCATGACTCAGGATATTCTAATCAAGGCATCACAGCTAATCACCTGCCTTTCAATTCTTGTGATTCTACACGAATTAGGGCATTTTATTCCCGCAAGAATTTTTAAAACCCGGGTAGAAAAATTTTTTCTTTTTTTTGATGTAAGCCAGTTTAAACTTTTCAGTTTTAAAAGAGGTGATACAGAATACGGGGTAGGATGGCTTCCGTTGGGAGGATATGTAAAAATTGCAGGAATGGTTGATGAATCCATGGATGTAAAAAATCTAAAACCCATTCCAGAGTCATGGGAATACCGCGCAAAACCTGCCTGGCAAAGGTTAATCATTATCTCAGGTGGGGTTATCATGAACCTCATACTCGGTATCATTATTTTTACCGGAATTTATTTGTATTGGGGAGAACAATACCTGCTAAATAAAAATGTAAAATATGGCATTGAAGCATTGGAAATCGGAAAACAAATTGGACTTCAATCGGGCGATAAGATAGTAAAGGTAAACGGAAAAGAACTGGAGCGTTTTGAGGATGCGTTGAGAATTCCCATACTTCGCTCTAAAAACTCATATACCATTCAACGCGGGGACAGTATTTTTGAATTGCCAATTCCGGAAAATCTTATCGATTTAATAATCGAGAACAGCAATCAAGGTGTTTTTACATTTGCTTTTAAATTTAAAGTAGGACAAATTTTGCCTGGAAGTAATGCTGAAAAATCGGGATTGATGACTGAGGATGAAATTACAGTTATCAATGGAAAAAATTTTTTTCTGTTTCATGAATTCAGAGAAGAATTGATGTTGAATAAAAATTCTGAAATTAAAGTTGAGATATTAAGAAGAGGGTCAAAGAAGGAAATTACCGTATTAGTTGACAGCGCCGGAAAAATAGGATTTGCACCGGTACCATTAATGGATTTTAATACAACAAAATTTGGTCTCTTAACAGCAATGACATTAGGAACCAAAAAGGCATTTGGCGTAATAAGTGATCAATACAACGGATTAAAAAAAATTTTTCGCGGAGAAACAAAAGCAAAAAATTCTCTCGGAAGTTTTATCCGCATCGGCTCAGTGTTTGATGCAAGTTGGGATTGGCGCAGATTCTGGCTTTTAACTGCTTCGCTTTCCATGGTGCTTGCTGTAATGAATGTACTGCCTATTCCCGCATTAGACGGCGGGCATATACTTTTTCTTCTGCCCGAATTTGTAACCGGAAAACGTCCCAGTGATAAATTTCTCGAAAAAGCGCAGTGGGTGGGAATGGTTATTCTGGGTACGCTAATGCTCTTTGCACTGTTCAACGATATAGTGTGGGCGTTTTTTTCGTAACCCTCCCCACCCTCCTCCTCACAAACCTCTCCACTCTTTCGTGTATCGGATAAATCACCAGTGAAAGCAAAAAGTTTGACCCGAGTTTCCACGCCGGATCGTTTGCCGCAAATTGCTCTATGTAGGGATTCATGAATACGATGACCGTCTCAAAAAGGAGCAAGAAGGGAACGGTAGTAGCGATTTGCAATAATGACTGCGGTATGGAAATTCTAACCAGCAGAGTGACACCACCGAGCAAGGCAAGCACTGCAATGAGAATGAATGAATAACCAATTTTATCTTCACGTACTTTTTCTATTTTTGCTAAACGTGTTTCTTCTTCTGCTCTTTTTTGTCGCTCAAACTCTGCTATTTCTAATTCGTGCTGCATCTCCAATTTGCCTATGTCCTTACTTTTTTCTTCATTAAAGATGCTGTCTTTTGCCGCACAATATTTTTTGTAATGCTCAAAGGCGAGTAGGGTACGACCTGTGGTGTCGTAGAGGCGGGTAAGGTGTTGATGTCCCACCCTGATATCGTCTAAAGAACCAATGGTATCAGCAATTGCGAGAGAGCGTTTTAAAATTTCCTCTGCCTCTTTGAACTTTCCTGTTGTAATATAAAGCGCACCCAGGTTTCCCAGATTTATGACAATTAAATTTTTTGCGGCAAGATCTTCGTCCATTTCCAACGCCTTTAAATAATACTCAACTGCTTTCTTAAACAGGGATGCCCTTACCTCCTCTGTTTTCTGAATGACAGCTTTTTTATTATAGACATTGCCAATATTCCCAAGCCAGATAGCAATTCTGTTTTTATCGCCAAGTTCTTCAGCTACTTTCAGCGCTCTGAAATAATAGTCAATAGCTTTAGTATAGTCGGCTTGATCATAATACACAATCCCGATGTTTCCGAGACGCAAGGCAATTCCTTTTTTATCACCGAGTTCTTCTCCAATTTTCAGCGCACGGAAATAATATTTCAGTGCTTTGGAATGGTTTAATTGGTTTAAATAAACTGCTCCGATATTCCCGAGAGTTTTTGCAATTTCTTCTTTATCTCCTAAATCCTCTTTCATTTTTAGTGACCGGAAATAATAGCTAAGTGCCTTAGGGTAGTCGGCTTGAGTATTATAAACATTCCCTAAGTTGCCGAGATGACGTGCAATACCTTTTTTATTTCCTTGTTCTTCATCTTTTTTTAGTGCCTCGAAAAAATATTTTAATGCGTTGGGAAAGTTGGCTTGCTCCTTATAGACAAGTCCTATATTGCCGAGGATTGCCGCTATTTCGGTTTTATTGCCGAGTTCTTCCGCAAGCTTTAATGTTTTGAAATGGTATTCCAATGCCATCGAATAATTGCCTTGGTTATAATTCAAACTGGCAAGAGTCCGGTAAACTGCTTCAATTCCCTTTTTGAAATTTGTTTTTTCTGCAAGTACCATTGCTTGCCTGGAATATTCAGATGCTCTTTCTCTTTCAGTAATTCGCAATTCCCATGCGAGCTCGTTGAGGGTGTTTATGCGGGTGGTATCGTGCATTTCGGTTTTGTTCAATGCATGTTCCAACGAGTCAATTTTATTATCAAACCCACTGTTGATTAACACAAATGCAGATAGCAGGAAAATGAACATGAAGTTATACTGGTCTTAAACAGATTTGTGAAAATATTTTTATATAAAACAAATAAAAAAGATTTTAGAACGACAGAACATTTGAATAGTGAATGTTGAACGGGAGCTTAAGCTCTTACTTCTACTGTTCAAATGTTCTATTGTTCAAATGTTCTATTGTTCAAATGTTCAAATGTTCACAGTTTTGAGAATCCGTCTTTTCAGCACCCCCTCAAAATACCTGTGCAACGGAAATATCACCACTGCAATCAGCGAATTAAACAGCAGATTCCACACGGGTGCTCCTCCGCTCCACGCATCAATGTAAGGGTTAATAAGGACGAGTATAAATTCAAAGCTGAGCAGGAAGAAGAAGAATACAATGCCCTCCAACAACCATAGCGGTATATGGAAACGTGCCAGTAGCAAGAGGGCAGAACCGAGTAACAAGAGACCAAGCATGATGCCACTGTTTTGCAATAAATTCCTCCTGCTTACTGCTACTGCTTCCTGCCTACTTTTCTCAGCTTCTGCCTGCTCTTTCTTCAACGTCTCCATCTCAAAAATATGCTTTTGCTCCAGGCCACCAATCTCTTTACTTTTTTCTTCATTGAAGAGTGTGTCTTTTGCCGTGCCTGCTTTTTTGTTGTGCGTAAGGGCACTTTCGTAGCGTCTGGCGGCTTCTTTATAATTGCCGGCTTGAAAGGCGAGGTGTGCGGTGGTGTCGTGGAGCTGGGTAAACATTTCATGGTGGTCTTTTTGATAAAGAAGTGCACCAATGCTGTCACTTACACTTAGCGCATTGTCTAAGTAGCTTTCTGCCTTTTGGAATTTTCCTGTTTTGATATAGAGCGAGCCGATGTTGCCGAGGTGTCTTGCAATACCGTCTTTATTTCCAAGTTCTTGATCCATTTTCAATGCCCTGAAATAATACTCCAATGCTTTAGGGTTGTCGCCTTGCTCTTTATAAACAATTCCGATGTTGCCGAGGGTAATTGCAATTTCGCTTTTATTTCCTAATACTTCTTTCATTTTCAATGCCCTGAAATAATACTCCAATGCTTTGGAGTAGTCGGTTTGATAATAATAGACAAGTCCGATGTTACCAAGACGTATTGCAATACTGTTTTTATTTCCGAGTTCATCATCCATTTTCAATGCTCTGAAATAATAATCTAACGCTTTGGGGTAGTCGCCTTGCTCCATATAGACAACACCAATGTTACCGAGACGTATTGCAATACTGTTTTTATTTCCGAGTTCTTCATTTATTTTCAATGCCCTGAAATAATAATCCAATGCTTTGGAAAAGTTGCCTTGCTCTTGATAGACAACTCCGATGTTGCCGAGGGATGCGGCAATGCCGTTATTGTCATTGAGGGCTTCTCTTGCGTTCAACACTTTTAACCAGTAAGTAAGTGCATTGGAGTAATCGCCCTGTGTGTAATAATAATGACCGATCGCATGGAAAGAATTGCTGGTGCCTTTTTCCCATTTTATCTTTTCTGCAAGTGATAGTGCTTGCTGTGCATAGTGTAACGCTGTATCGGGAGAGATAGAAATGTATTGGTTAAAAAGCGCGTGGAGGGTATTCACCTGCGTGGAATCGTGCAAGTCTTTTTGAAGTTCTACTTTTAACGAATCAACTTTATTATCAAACCCACTGTTGATAAACACAAGCGTTGTTAGAAGGAAAATGAAAACGATGTTAGTGGCTGGCGGCTGGTTTCCCGTTTTCTCGTTTTCCCATTCTCCCATTCTCCCCTTCTCCCTTTCCCCCTTTCTCCCTTTCTCCCTTTCAACCGGACTTGTCTTTAGAATGCGTCTTTTCAGCACCCCCTCAAAATACCTATGCAACGGAAATATCACCACTGCAATCAACGAATTAAACAGCAGATTCCAAACAGGCGCTCCGCCGCTCCATTTTTCAATGTAAGGGTTCAGAAGGACTAGTATAAATTCAAAAGTGAGCAGAAAGAAGAAGAAGACAATGCCCTCCAACAACCATAGCGGTATATGGAAACGTGCTAACAAAAAGAGGACAGAGCCGAGCAGTAAGAGACCAAGCATGATGCCACTGTGTTGCAACAAATTCCTCCTGCTTACTGCTACTGCCACCTGCCTGTTTTTTTCAGTTTCTGCCTGCCTTTTTTTCATTGCTGACATTTCAAAAATATGCTTTTGCTCCAAGCCACCGATTTCTTTGCTTTTTTCTTCATTGAAGAGTGTGTCTTTTGCCATGCCGGCTTTCCTGTTGTGCGTAAGTGCGCTTTTGTAGAGTAGGGCGGCTGATTTGTAATTGCTGGAACGATAGGCAATGTGGGCGGTTGTGTCGTAGAGGCGGGTGAGGGCTTCGTGGTGGTTTTTTTGATAAAAAAGTGCTCCAATGCTGTCGCTTACAATTAGCGCACTTTCCAAATAGCTTTCTGCTTTTTGAAAATTTCCGGTTTTGGTATAGAGTAAACCGATGTTGCCGAGGATGGCTGAAATACTGTTCTTATTGCCAAGTTCTTCTGCCATTTTCAATACTTTGAAATAATATTCCAATGCTTTGGGGTAATCGCCTTGATTCCTATAGACAATTCCAATGTTGCCGAGGTGTCTTGCAATACCGTTTTTATTTCCAAGTTCTTCATCCATATTAAATGCCTTGAAATAATAATCCAATGCTTTGGGATAGTCGCCTTGCTCATGATAGACAATTCCGATGTTGCCGAGACATATTGCAATACCATTTTTATTACCGAGTTCTTCATTTATTTTCAATGCCCTGAAATAATAGTCCAATGCTTTGGGGTTGTTGCCTTGCTCATCATAGACAAGTCCGATGTTGCCGAGTTGGATTGCAATTCTTTTTTTATCGCCTAACTCTTCTCCAATTTTCAATGTTCTGAAATAATAGTTTAGTGCTTTGGGGTAGTCGCCTTGATTCCAATAGACAATTCCGATGTTGCCGAGGTGTCCTGCAATTCCGTTTTTATTTCCAAGTTCTTTATCTATTTTCAATGCCCTGAAATAATATTCCAATGCCTTGGGGTAGTCGCCTTGATTCCAATAGACAAGTCCGACGTTGCCGAGAGTGGCGGCAATGCCTTTTTTCCACTTTGTATTTTCTGCCAGTTCCAATGCCCGTTGAGCATATTCCAATGCTTTCTCCGGTTTGGAGGAGATGTGTTCGCTAAAGAGTGCGTTAAGGGATTTTACACGATCCGTATCGTGAAGGGATTTGGTGAGGCGGGCGGTAAGGGAGTCGGTTTTTTCGGTTTGGGCAAAAGAATAATGAATACCGAACAAGGAATAATGAAGGGTGAAGTAAAAAAAGAAAGATAGAATACGGATGGAACGCATGGAATGTATTTTCACGAAAAAGAAATCTGTGTTTATCTTTCTATCCATTGTCATGCGTGTTTTTTATTATACTGTAAACAGATCAAATTTCATCAAAAATCTAAATAACCATATAACTAAATAACCATTTAATCATATAACCATTGTATTAATAATTACCGTAATTTTTCTTTTGCCTCCTTGTAATATTTACTATCCTTCTCAGCGTGTTTCAACACTTTTTTATAATATTTTTTTGCCTCTTTAGAATTATTCTCTTCTATCGCCATTTTAGCCAGCCGGCAAAGTGCGGCATGGTAATAACCTGATTCGAGTGCGTTTCCGGTTTCAGAAAAATATAAGGTCTGCTCGTAATATTTTTTGGCGGTTGGCTTATCTCTTTTGTAATACTCATAAATGTACCCCAGAAAATAATTGGCATACCTCCCATCGGTGGAAGCATACCCGGTTTTTTTGTTTTCAATACAGGCAATTATTTCCCGCGCAAGCTCTTCGGCTTTATTTAATTCGCCTTTCCAGAAGGCGATTCTTGCGTAAGAGCGATGAAAGTATGAATTGTTTGGAAATGTACGATGAAGGTATTCAGCCATAGGATACGCTTTACCGGCGTCATTTTCTTCATTCGAAAAAATCCGCATCAGAAAATATTGTGCTTCTGTCCGGGTATAAAAAGCATTGTTGGAAACGAATTGCAATAAGTCAAGCCCTTTTTTCTTGTCGCCTTCTGCCTTAAAAAACATCAACGGCTTTACCCATTTGTAATTCTCAGGAATCCATACAGCATAATAATAATAAATACCGGAACCGAATTTGAATTCATAACTAAATTCGCCAAGTTCTTCCCCATCCAAAATATATTGAAGGGCTTTGAATCCGTTATAGACCGCTTTGGTCCATTTATGTCTTTCCCCATACATTCTTCCTTTAAAACCATACGCCGCGGCCGCAAAAAATGTCGCTTCAATGTCTTTTTCATTTTTTTCAAAAAGTTGATCACATAATGAAAGTACAGTGTCCATATAGGAAACAAAAACATCATCATTATGTACATTATCGAAATCGGGTAACATTTTCCACCACTGGCTAAGTCCCATCAAAAAATAGGGCAGAGGATGAGCAGGATATTGCTGTTTTAACCATCGGAATTCTTTTTCGGATTTTTCAAATTCAAAATTATACATATCGTTTACGGCGTTCATAGCATCAATGCGGACTTCTTCTGTATTCATAAGAAGAATTTTATCCCCCGTGGGTTGAGCAACCGATTGAACGGTTATTAATATTGAAAAAAAGATGATTAGGAGTTGCATGTGAGGAGGGAAGGGTATAGGGGTATAAAGGTATAAGGTATAGGGGTATAAAGGTATATGGAAAAAATATTTGGACTTCTATTTTCCCTTATACCCTATACCTTATACCCTATACCTTATACCCTATACCTTCAAAGCCGTTCCCTTTTCCCTGGCGATATGATTAAACATTATCCTATCCATCCAGGAAGGAAATAAAAAATTAACCAAGCGAATAAATTTTACTTCACGGCTGATAAGAAGTAGCTTTTTTTTATTCTTCCACGCCTTAAAAATTTTTTCTGCTACCCTTTCAGCCGACATTAATTTTGATTCTTCGAGAGGTGTTTCCCCTTGCGCCACTCCTTTCCCATTCAAAGCGGATTTACGAATATTTGAAGCAGTGTACCCGGGACAAGCTAAAAGTATGTGAACTCCTTTGTAGAGGAGTTCGGTACGTAATGATTCAAAAAAACCATGAAGGGCAAATTTTGAAGCCGAATAACCCGTTCTTGCAGGAATACCCCTCAATCCGGCGCCGGAAGATATTACGATGATGCTTCCTTTTGAGTTAAGAATATCTTTTAGAAAATAGTTGGTGCAATAAACCGTCCCCCAGAAATTAATATCCATTACTTCCCTGATAACTTTTAAATCGAGTTCCTGAAATAACGCTCGCATTGAAATTCCAGCATTATTTACCAGAATATCCAATGAATCTGTTAGGGTGTGAACTTTAAGATAAAGATTTTTTACATCTTCTTCACGGCTGACATCGCATTTGATAGTATGGATTTCGGTTCCCATTTCTGAAAGTTCCTCATAGGTAACCCGTAGCCGGTTCTCATCGCGTCCAGTGATAATCACACGAAATTTATTTTTTGCAAAAACCTCTGCGAGGGCTTTCCCAATCCCGGAGGTGCCACCGGTGATAAGGACAGTTTTCAATGGGCTGTGGTATCTTTTGTTTCTTCTGTTTCCTCATTATCATCGTCATTATGACAATTCCAGCGGCTGTATTTTTCACATTTCATTTCGCAGTTTTTCATCCCCATTCCCCGGTGACAGTCCATCATCATGCCGTTTCCGCAGTTACTCATTTGGTTCATCATACTGCAACTACCTCCTCCCTGGTTAAAACCATTATTCATCATACATTTTTGTCCGCCTCGTTCATAGCAACGTGAGTTGCAAAGTGCGCAAGAAACGGCACAGATAAATGTAATAAATCCAACCACAATAACCCCGTAAGCAATGGCTTTATACAAGGTATTGAGATTGTCTTTTTGTGCTTTTGCAAGCAGAAACATACCCGCCACTATAGCGAGCAATGTCAGTGAAATTTGAATGATACAGAGCATGGTTTTTAGGGTTAATTACTAATGACAAATTACTAATGACTGTACAAACGGGTTTTAAACCCGCTTCTACTACGCGGGATGCAAATCAACTTTTTTAGCTATGAGCTGTGAATTATCTTCTACCCAATCAGGATCTTTTATACATACGTCCACCGGACAAACAGCGGCGCATTGGGGCTCTTCATGAAAACCAATACATTCAGTGCATTTTTCAGGAACTATGTAATACAAATCGCCGGAAAGCGCTTCGAATTTCTTCCCAAAATATTCAAACTCAGCACCGCCGGCATATATTGCGGTGTTAGGACATTCGGGTTCGCAAGCGCCGCAATTGATACATTCTTTGTCTATGAATAGTGCCATAGTTTATGAAGTGATTTACAAGAGGGCAAATATACTTATTAATTTTAAAATAAAGGGGTATAGGGCAAAAAGGTATAGGGTATAAAGGTATAGGGGTATAAGGGAAAATTGAAATACAAATATTTTTCCCCTATACCCCTATACCCCTATACCCCTATACCCTTTACAACCCCAACGTGTTAATTATATTTTTTTCATGTAAGTTTGTATTAAGTTTGAAAAATAACCTTTTACCTGAGTTTCAGTAAAAAACCGTTTACATAAAATATCATGACAGTTTCAATTATCATTTCATTGATTATCGGAATGCTTGCAGGCATTGGCATAGGATTATATCTTGCCCGGGCTCAACGAAAAAACTACGCCCCTGTTGTAAAAACTCCAGGAAGTTTAAAACCCACCCCTAACGGAAAAACTTCTTTACCCGAAGAAAAAAAAGATCCTCAGGTAAAACAAAAAGAAGATATACCGGGAGTAATCCGGCTCATGAAAAACGACAAGGGATTCGGCTTTATTACTTTCAATGGGAATAACGAAATATTTTTTCATATAAAAAACTGGAAGAATACGACAAAACCTCCCAGACCAGGCATGAAAGTTCTTTTTAATATTTCAGAGGATGACCAGAAAAGAGGAAAGACAGCCGCTATAAATTTGCGATTGGTTGAATGAGATTTAAGGGGCTTTCACCATCTTCACTACCGTTGAAACTTTTTCCGAACGTAAATTCAACAGATAAATCCCGGAAGAAATAGTTTGTGGCACGGAGATACTGCTGTGATTAGTTCCTTTTTGTAAATTTATCTTACCGATAGCGATATTTTTTCCCAGTATATCCTTCCATTCATACTCTATAGATTCATTCTCAGGTGACTCTATAAGAAGGTTTGCATAATTATTGATAAGCAGGTTGCTTACCTTAAAAACGTAGCCATTTTTCTTAATTTCCGTTTCCGAAACCGGCATAGCCAGAGAAACATCCAGTACAAACATCCCATTGGTCATATCACTTGCTATGATGATATCTTCCTGGTAATCCACATAAACGCTCCAGCAACCCTGGTAAACATTGTCATCGGGGTAGTTATTTCCATTTTGCGGATAGGTGTCAAAAAATCCAACCTGTTTGGGATTTAATGGGTCATTCATGGAATAAGAATAAACTCCGTCTAAATAAGCGGAAATGAATAAAACATTGCCTTTCATGAATGGATTGTGAGGAGTGGAACCAGGATAGGTACCAGGTCTTGTGACAATCGTATCTGTTATAGTCAGGTTTGAAAAATCTGTCACATCCAACACTTTTACAGGAAGTGAACGGGGAACTTCATCTGCAAAAATCAAATAGTTACCATCGGGCGTTAATACACTGCTATGATTATATCCTCCTCTGGGGTATCCGGTGAAAGAACCAATCTGCACAAACTTGGAACGGTTTTCAAAACGGAAAATATACAAACCATCGAAGCCACAGGAAGCATACACCGTGTCATTGCGCACAAACATATCGTGCACATGACCCACTAAGCCAGGATAATCATCATTTAGTTTTCTGAGAAGTTTTGGTTTGCCTGGATTTTCCCATAAATCGAAAACAGCCATAGTGGCACTGCCAACGGAACCGCCTTTAACCGAAGCACAATACAAATTATCACCTTCAATAAAAACAGTATGCGCCCGCTGGAGTATGGAATCTGAATCATGAATTATATTAACGGAATCGGGCAGGTAAGAAAGGTCCGCTATCTGTAAACTGTTAGGCGCCTGGTCGTCGCTTACCATATAAAGAAAATTTTTATAGGTTTTATATTCTCTCCAGATGCAGTTATCTCTTCTTCCCGCAACATAGTCACGTTGTACCGGCTTGGAAGGGTCAGTAATTTCTATGAAATGGGTTCCCATGGAAGAACCAATGATGCCATATTTTTTTGCCTTTACAGGGTCCGAATAGCCCCAGCAACTGGAATAACGAATATCATATATGGGTTCAGCGGGAGCGCCTGATGAATCCCAATGGCTTAGTAATTTAATGTATTCAGACGCATACTGTGCCCGCACAGTAATGGCTGATAAAAAAACGATGATAAAGGAGGTTGTGATTTTCATAAGCGGTAAAGGTAGGAAAATAAATGGAAATGGGAATTTTATTGACGGTGTAGAAACACGGTGCACCGTGTTTCTACATAATTTTCATTTATATTTCGAATTATTTCACATCGTTCAGATTTATGAATCTCACCGACATTCTAATTATATGCACTACCGCATTCCTCGCCTCCTCGCTTACGTTATTCAGTGGTTTCGGGTTGGGAACCATTCTCGTTCCTGTCTTCTGCTTTTTTTTTCCGGCAGACCTTGCAGTGTCACTCACAGCCATTGTTCATCTGCTTAATAATATTTTTAAACTGGGATTACTGGGAAAAAATGCAAACAAGGAAATCATTTTGAAGTTTGGAATTCCTTCGGTTATTACTGCATTTCTGGGCGCATACCTGCTTACAAAATTATCGGTTGGAGAATCACTATTTCATTATACGATAGGAAACCGCGATTGCTTTATTACTCCGCTGAAATTGGTAATTGCATTTTTGATGTTTGTATTTGCATTGTGGGATTTAATCCCTGCGTTTAACCGGATGGAATTTGACAAAAAATATATTCCCTTAGGGGGGTTATTAAGTGGTTTTTTTGGAGGACTTTCCG
>Ga0156019_1022_pt1 | contig 17596 bp, 9 predicted proteins | sample RifCSPlowO2_02_FD_107673 | JGI IMG/M metagenome (GOLD analysis project Ga0156019, IMG submission 107673) | Bacteroidetes bacterium RIFCSPLOWO2_02_FULL_36_8
CACCTGTTGACCATAAATAATTATTTTCTCCATCTACAGACAAAAAAAAGTTTTGTCCGGGACATATTATTTCTGATGGTCCATTAATTAATGCGGTCGGTGATTCATGAGGAAGTAGCGAAATACAATCTTTACTAATGCAACCATTATTTAACACTACGGTAACGCAGTATTCTGTAGGATTAGGCAGAGCAGGATTTAAGGAAATAGAAGCAGTAGTGTCACCGGTTGACCAATGGTAATTAACAATCGTAGGAAGTGAAGAATTCCATCCTCCAAAACCGTCAGTTACTTCTACTGAGAGAGTGGTATTATAACCATCACATAGCCATGGTCCTCCGGAAATATTTATTTCCGAAACAAAAACGGTATCTGAAAAAGTTTTTGTACATCCATTTAGCGTAATAGAAACACTGTAAATAGTTGATGAATCCGGGTGAACGTAAATTGAGTTTGTGGTTTCACCTCCTGGTGACCAAAAGTATGTTGTTTCTGAAGATGCCGCTGTTTCATAACCATCTATGGTAGCTATAAGCTGAGTGTAATTTCCTTGACAAACAACGGTGTCACCAATGAAACCTGCTGTGAAGGAAGGGACTGTTTCAACTGTAAAAGGAGCAGAGCTGGTAAAACAATCATTGGTAATAGTGACACTATAATTTGTAATGACACCTTCTGGTAAAATTGTTATTGAATTTTGATTTCCATTTACAGCAGTTACCGAAGGTCCATCCCAATAATAATGATAAGAAGGTTCTGACGGGTTATCAGTAATAATATTTCCATTGATAGTAGCAGTTAAGGTTACAGAATCCCCAGAGCAAACGGTTGAAGGTCCTATAATTCCGGCATTAAAAAAGGAAGAGGGAGTTATTTCAACAGTAGCTTCATCTGACAGGATTTCAGAGCCACATATCTTGTTAATAAATACAGTTACAGTTATTGTTTGGTTAGAAATATAATATTCTTTATCCCGAAAAGAACCATTTCCGGGTGTCCAGGAATAAGAAACAGATGGGTCTATTAATGAAAGAACCACCCCATTGACAGTGGCGGTAAGAACTGTTTCTTTATCAGGGCAGGGAAAAAGGTTTCCGATAATACCGGCTGTGATTTCCGGGTCAAAAGTTATCGTTTCAACAGGGGAAGTCGCAGTTAAATAAGTATTTGACGGGAAAAATGGTGAATTGAATAGAACGCTTAGAGTTACATTATAGGGTGCGTCACAAACATTAAAAAAATGGATAGGATCTTCCTGAGAGCTTGTGCCACCATCTCCAAAATTCCAGTTCCAGTATTTAATAGGATACTGAGCGTCATTGTACATATATTTTGGAGCATCAAAATGAACCTCACCGGTTGACTGGCTAATGATGGTATAGGTAAAAGTGACAGTGTTTGCCTTGCTTTCAAGGGAGGTAAGCAACAAGGTCAGAGCACAATAGGTTAATAAATAAATACCCTTTTTGAGAAAATAATACATAAAAGATAAAATAAAAGTTTAATCACGAAAAAAATTTCGCAAAGGTATTCATTCATATAGTAATTTTCTACAAAATTCTACAGAAGATGGATAATAATTTATTAACAGTTAATTGTTAATTCCCACATCATTCGGTGTACTTTTTTGGTATAAAGAATTTAACTTCTATATTTGGAAAAAGTTTTGGGATGTATTTAAGAAAATGAAGTCACTTTTATCTTTAGAAATGAAATTTTTTAACTAAACCTTAGCCAACATATTAAAGTTAATAATGCACATATTTATTACTTCCTGTTTTTGTGTATTTTTGCCAATGCAAGCCAAGAACAACTAAAGCATAAAATTTTATTTTTATTCAAATGATCTCCAAAGGTGTTTTACACGAAGTACCATCAGACATGCAGAAAGCATTGATTGCCGATACAAATATTCTTGAGAAATGGAACAACCTTACGCCCATTCAGCGTAACGAATGGATTTGCTGGACTACTATCGTTAAAAAGCCGGAAACAAGAATTGAGCATATCAAACGGATGATGGACGAACTCAAGGAAGGAAAACGACAGCCCTGCTGTTGGCCCGGCTGTCCGCATCGAAGACCCAAAGCTAAAAAATGGTTTTAAAAACTAAATTCATAAATATTTTCTGATTTTCCTTTCCGCTGACAATTGCAATGGAGCAAGCAACGTTGCAAAAAGTACATTAACAAGTAGTTTATAAACAGGAATTCCGTTCGTAATTTGATTGATCATAGGATCTGCCAATAAAAGAAAAAACTGAAATGCCAGAAGAAAAAGGAAGAATAAAAGTCCATTCAGTAATTTAAGAGATAATTTCCGTTTAGCCGAAAAAATGATACCCGCTATTGTTATTATCAGAATAATAAAAATCCCGACGTATTGAATTTGATTTTTCCGGTTTGTAGCCGCAAGCATAATTCTTTTTCTCTCAGAATTTTCATGTTTTGTTTTAATGGTCTCCATCTCCATTTCATGTTTCATCTCCAATTTTCCTAATTCCCGGCTGTTATTATCATTGAAAATTGAATCTTTGTAAAGTAGAAAATTCTTATAATGAAGAATGGACTTTTTAAATAGAGATGAGGACTCACGGAATTTTTTTTGTTTTGAATAATCCTCGCCTTGTAACGCATGAAGAGTACTTAAATTTTTTTCAGTTTGCAAGCTTATTTCCATTGAGCCAAGTTCTTTAGATAAAGTATAGGACTCAGTCAGATATTTTTCCGCTGACTTGTAATTTTTCATTGATAAATATAATGATCCGATATTTCCGAGATTAATCGCGAGCCCATTTTTTGCATCCAACTCTTTTGCATAAACGATGGATTTTAAATAATATTCCAATGCCAACGGGTACTTATTTCTTATTGCAAAAGCAGTATCACCTTTTACAAGCGAAGAATCACCCTGGTCAGAATAAGCTGAACCGATATTTCCTAATTGTACAGCCATACGGAGTTTATCATTTAGCACTGTTCCTATGTTTAATGCCTTGAAATAGTATTGTAAAGCAAGTGTGTATTTCCCCTGTTCATTATAGGTTATCCCGATATTTCCAAACGAAATAGCTATGTTCTCCTGACTATTAAGTTCCTCATTCATTTTGAGTGATTTTAAAAAATAATCAAGTGCCAGTGAATATTTTTTTAATTCACGGTAAACACTTCCTATGTTTCCATAACCAGAGGCAACCCCCTTTTTGTTTCCAATAATGTTATATATTTTAACTGAATTAAAAAAATAATTCAGACATTTCAGGTAATCTCCCTGGTTATAATAAATTTTTCCGAACAACTCAAAAACTGCCGCCATTTTCCTCTTATCATTTAATTTTTTCCGTATTAAAAATGTCTTATTCGCATAAATCAAAGCATTGGAATAATCACCTGTCATATTATATATAGAGCTTAAACGGAATAATGCATCATCTAATCCGGATTCCCATTTAATTTGTTTTGCTTCTTTTATTGCTTTAAACAGTAGTTCTATGGCACCCATTGGATCTGTTCTATGGTTTTCTCTTGCACTTTGAATCAGGTTTTTGACATAGACTGTATCTTTTCTTTCTGTAACTTTCTGATTATTCTGATGATAAATACTATCCATATAAAATGAGAAGAAACTTCCTAAAGAAATGAAAAATGTAAAAAACCAGAAAAAACCTAAATTGTTTTTAGCGCCTTTTTTGACGGAAAGCAAATCAGAATTTCCCGAAATGGGTTTATTTTCATTGTAGTTGTTTTTTTTCTCGTGCCGGATAATTCCATACAGTTTTAACATTAATTTCTTTTCAGCTAAACCATGAAATGGGATGATGAGAGCCGCAATAAATACGTTAAACAACCATTTTAAAGCGGGTTCTCCTCCCGATACTTTGTCAATAAATGGTTCAAAGAATACCAAAAAAAACTCAAATAAAAACACAAAACATAAAAAGATAAATCCTTCCGCCAAACGAATGGGGACTTTTATTTTTTTTATAAGCAACGTTGAAATAAATAATGAAACTACAAAAATCAATATAGCGGAATATTGCAGGCGGTCTCTTCTGAGAATGCTTTCCTTTTTCGCCCTTTGTTTTCTTGCTTGCGCATCCTTTTTTTTAATTGCCGAAATTTCCATCTCATGTTTCATCTCCAATCTCCCTATGGTCCGGTTATTATCTTCGTTCCGAAGTGAATCTTTTATTTCTGAAAATTTTTCATGGTAATTCAATGATTGTTTAAAATTAATGAATGCTTTTGGGAAATCAGCATGAGCATAGGCAGTGTCTCCAATAGAATAGAGAAGATAACTCAAACTTTCTAAAGATGACTTTTGAAATTCCATTGCCTTTAATTTAAGCGATATGGAATAAGCATCTACCAGAAAATATTTAGCCGAATCGGTTTTATTTACTCTTGCATAACATGAACCGATATTGCTCAAGTGTCTGGCTATTTCATTTTCATCATTTAATTTTCTTGCCATCTCTAATGCGTTAGATATATAGAAAATTGCCTTTTTGAATTCTCCTCTCGTTTCATATATCCCACCAATATCACTTAGCTTGTAGGATATCAATCGGAAATTATTCGTTTTTTGAGCAATGTGTAATGCATCGTAGTAAAATTTTAACGCATTGGTAGTATCTCCCATTAGAAAATACAAGGTCCCATGATTTCCTGTTTGATTTGCAATTAATATGGAGTCACCTAATTGCGTTGCCAATGCAATGCCCTCCTCTGAATATTTTATTGCTTTTTTATATTCCCCCAGGTTTCTGAATGTAATGCATATATTTCCAAGACAAACAGCTTTTCCTCTTAAATCATTATTTTTTTCAAGAAGTTGTAATGCATTCAGGTAGAACTTAAGTGATTTGGGATATTCGCCTTGCATGGCGTATAAATTTCCAATACCGGTAATAATATTGGCTTTGGCAATTTCATCATTAATTTTATTATAAACTGCAAATGCTTTGCGAAAAAACTCCAGTGACATTTCATGATTGCCTGTCAACCGGTAAAAAACCGCTAGTTGATTCAGAGATCGTCCAATGCCTCTGTCATGTTTCAGTACTTTAGCTAATCTTAAAGCAGTGGAACTAAGCAGGAGGGAGGAGTCCGGCTTAAGGTTCTGAAGTTTCCATGCCAGATTGTTTAACAGATTAACTTTATGGGTATCTTCAGCAACGGTAGATAATTTTAGACGGAGGGAATCAATATTAGCGTTCTGTGAAAATGTAGAAAAAGGTAGAAAGGCAAAAAACCAAAAATGAAAAAGAAATAAATATTTTTTTATGATTATGTCCATGAACCAAAACGGAAAAGCAAAAAAGCAAACTTACATGAAAATTTTGATTTCTACATTACTGCATAAAAATCTAACAAATTTATCACCCCTCTCCATTTTTTTGGAGAGGGGCTGGGGTGAGGTCGGGTTTATAGAAGAAATTTACATCAAAATTTAGATACACTATAATTTATTTTTATTAACTTTGCGTCCTTTTTTTAACATAATTAGCAATTTGTAAATTCATAATTAATTAGCCGATGTAGCTCAGTTGGTTAGAGCAGCTGATTTGTAATCAGCAGGTCGGAGGTTCGAATCCATCCATCGGCTCATAAAGGGGGATGTACCAGAGTGGCCAAATGGAACAGACTGTAAATCTGTCGTCTCACGACTTCGGTGGTTCGAATCCACCCGTCCCCACGTTTTTCAGCCAAGATAGCTCAGTTGGTAGAGCACGTCCTTGGTAAGGACGAGGTCGCCGGTTCGATCCCGGTTCTTGGCTCCAGCGGGAGTAGCTCATTTGGTAGAGCATCAGCCTTCCAAGCTGAGGGTAGCCGGTTCGAGCCCGGTCTCCCGCTCAATTTCTCTAAATAAAGTATAGGGTAAAGAAAAAATTTTCAAAAAAATAATAAACATATAACAAGAAATGATTAATGATTAAGGGTAAATCCCTTAGTCATTTTTTATTTTTTTTTTATGTTATATGTTAATATCATTTCAACCCCTCTCATTTCCCCCTTTTTCAAAAAACTAATAAAAAAAATTTATAAACCTTTCTACTATTAATTTTTTTCTTATCTTTGCACCCCTTAAAACAGGTATTTTATAATTATTACCCAATAAATCAATAAAAAAATGGCCAAAGAAACATTCGACCGCTCGAAACCACATATTAATATTGGTACAATCGGTCACGTTGACCACGGTAAAACCACTTTAACCTCTGCCATAACCAAGGTATTGGCAAATAAAGGTCTTGCTCAGGCAAGAGAGTTTGATTCCATTGATAATGCTCCCGAAGAAAAAGCAAGGGGAATTACAATAAATACTTCCCACGTAGAATATACAACCGCCACCCGTCACTACGCCCACGTGGATTGTCCGGGTCACGCCGACTATGTTAAAAACATGGTTACCGGAGCAGCTCAGATGGATGGCGCTATCATCGTAGTAGCCGCTACCGACGGTCCTATGCCTCAAACAAGAGAGCATATATTACTTGCCCGTCAGGTGGGTGTACCTCATCTCGTTGTGTTTATGAATAAAGTAGATATGGTTGACGATCCGGAACTTCTTGATCTTGTTGAAATTGAAATTCGCGATCTTTTAAAGTTTTACAAATTTGATGGGGATAATATTCCCGTAATCCGTGGCTCAGCACTCGGTGCAATGAATGGAGATCCAAAGTGGATAAGCTCAGTAGAAAAATTATTAGAAACGGTTGACACCTATATTCCACTACCGGTAAGGGTAAAAGATAAGCCATTTCTGATGCCGGTTGAAGATGTGTTTTCAATTACAGGTAGAGGAACAGTGGCTACCGGTAGAATTGAAAGAGGGGTCATCAATTCAAGTGATAACGTTGACATTCTTGGATTTGGAGCCAATCTTAAATCTACAGTCACCGGAGTAGAAATGTTCCGTAAGATTCTCGATAGGGGAGAAGCAGGTGATAACGTTGGAATTTTACTAAGAGGTATTGAAAAAACTGATATTCACAGAGGAATGGTGGTAGTTGCTCCTGGTTCAGTAACAGTACATAGTGAATTTAAAGCTGAAGTTTACGTGCTATCAAAAGAGGAAGGAGGGCGACATACACCATTCTTTAATAAATACCGTCCACAATTTTACATTCGTACTACTGACGTAACAGGCGAAATCATGCTTCCGCAGGGAGTTGAAATGGTTATGCCTGGTGACAATGTAAGCATAACAGTAACTTTGATTGCACCGGTTGCTATGGAAAAAGGACTTAGATTCGCTATTAGGGAAGGTGGTAGAACCGTAGGCGCAGGATCAGTTGCTGAAATTATCAAGTAGGAAAGCATTTAGTTTTTCTTCATATAAAGAATTCAGGGTTGACTGGTGATATACTTATTTTCAACCCCGATATCACTTTTTTTTGTTAAATTTTAAGAATTTTATATCATAAATTCTTTTTATTATAAAACTTTCAGTATCTTTGCGTCCCATTAATTTTGGCGAGACACGGGTGTAGCTCAGTTGGTAGAGTACCGGTCTCCAAAACCGTGGGTCGTAGGTTCGAACCCTGCCACCCGTGCTAATCAATAACCGCTGTAAATGGAGAAAATTAAATCATTTTTTAAATTATATTTAGAGGAATTAAACTACAAAGTTTCGTGGCCCACCTATAAAGAGTTGCAAGGAAGCACCATATTGGTTTTAGTGTCATCTGTAATTTTTGCAGTTATTATCGGTTTGATGGATTATGGTTTTAGAAATATTATGAGTTTGATTTATAAATCTTTCTGAAGTTAAAAAAATTATGGTGACTACAAAAAGCGAAAACAATCTGAAATGGTATGTCCTTAAAGCAATAAGCGGCAAAGAAAGAAAAATCAAAGAATCACTTGAAAAAGAAGTTGAAGAGCTAAAGTTAAGCACAATTATTAAACAAATATTTGTTCCCATAGAAAAAGTGTATGAAATGCGAAATGGGAAAAAGCGGATAAGAGAAAGAGTGTTACATTCCGGGTATATTTATTTGAATGCAGATTTTTCTAAAAGTCCTGAGACAATCATTAAAATCAGTAACTTCCCAAATGTGCTTGGTTTTCTGGGCGCAACAAAAAAGGGTGGAAATCCTATTGCATTACGTCCAACAGAGGTTAGCAGAATTATAGGAACAACAGAAGCCGGAGAAGCTACTCCCATGGAAGTGCCTTATTTCAAAGGGGAAGCGGTAAAAGTGATGGATGGTCCATTTAATGGATTTACCGGTGTTATCGAAGAAATTAATGAGGAAAAGAAAAAATTGAAAGTAATGGTGAAAATATTTGGTAGAAATACTCCAGTCGAACTGAATTTTATGCAAGTGGAGAAAGAATTATGATGAACAATGACTTCGTTCGTGGTGAAACAAACGAAGGCGATAAATGACTAATAACTAATTATCATGGCAAAAGAAATAGAAGGATTTATTAAACTTCAAATTAAAGGCGGGCAAGCAAACCCTGCTCCTCCTGTAGGACCTGCTTTAGGAAGTAAAGGGGTAAATATCATGGAATTTTGCAAAAATTTTAATGCAAAAACCAAAGATAGCCAGGGTCAGGTAGTGCCTGTGGTTATTACCGTTTACAAAGATAAATCATTCGATTTTGTTCTGAAAACCCCACCGGCTTCAATTCTATTAAATGAAGCCGCAAAATCACAGAAAGGTTCTGCTGAACCAAATAGAGTTAAGGTTGGAAGTGTGACATGGGAACAAGTTAAAAAAATAGCAGAGATAAAGATGCCGGATTTGAATTGTTTTAAAATTGAACCAGCCATGAAGATGGTTGCAGGAACTGCCCGGTCGATGGGTATTGAAATTAAAGGTGATAAACCATTCTAAAAAGTTAAAAGTAAAATACTTTTTTAATTACTTTAAAATTTATTTAATTTCTGATTGTAACTTTCTGTATAAGACCTAATTAAACTCTCTGATTCAAAGTTAACCAACTATCAAAAAATTCAACTATTCAAAATGGAAACCCGCTCTAAAAAATATCGTGAGGCAATAAAAAAATTCGATTTGAAAAAAATTTATCCTCTGGAAGAAGCATCAAAAATGATAAAAGAGATGACATTTACAAAATTTGATGCATCGGTTGATATTGCAATTCGTTTGGGAGTTGATCCCAAAAAGTCGAATCAGATGGTTCGTGGCGTTGCTTCTCTTCCACATGGCACAGGAAAAAGTGTAAAAGTACTTGTATTGTGTAATCCTGAAAAAGAAAAAGAAGCACAAAGCGCCGGAGCTGACTTCGCCGGTTTGGATGAGTATATTAAAAAAATTGAAGGCGGTTGGACCGATGTTGATGTGATAATTACTGAGCCACAGATTATGCCAAAAGTTGGTAAATTAGGTAGGATACTTGGACCAAGAGGTCTTATGCCCAATCCAAAAACGGGTACTGTTACAAATGATATAGCTAAGGCAGTGAAGGAAGTTAAAGCGGGTAAAATTGATTTTAAAGTGGATAAAGAAGGTATTCTTCATGCAATCATTGGTAAAGCATCGTTTTCCCCCGAACAATTAAAAGATAATGCCATCGAACTTCTTCAGACAGTCGCAAAACTAAAACCTTCTTCAGCAAAAGGAATTTATTTTCAGAATATAGCGATTTCAACCACCATGAGTCCATCCGTAATCGTTGATAAGAATTCGGTTACTGGGCTTAATTTTTAAGGAAAATGTTACTGTTCAGTCCAATAAATGAATAGTCACCAATTACACTAATAAAAAAAATAAATAAAGCAATGACCCGCAAAGAAAAAAAACAATCAATAGAAAATCTTAAAAGCAAATTTAGCAGTAATAATACGTTTTATTTTACCGATACATCCTCGTTCACGGTTGATGCAATAAATAAATTCCGTCGGATGTGTTTTCAAAATGGACTTGAATATCTGGTTGCAAAAAACACACTTATTAAGAAAACCCTGGAAGAACTTAAATGGGATTGCACGCCTTTAAAAGATCAACTGAAAAAGTCAACAGGTATCATTTTTTCACCAACTTCAGGTAGTGCTCCTGCCAAATTAATTAAAGATTATTCCAAAGGCGGAAGTAGTCCGGTATTTAAAGGTGCTTGGGTGGAATCCTCTATTTATATTGGACAGGATCAGATTGAACTGCTAAGCAAGTTAAAATCAAAAGATGAGTTACTTGGTGAAATTGTGACACTTCTTCAATCACCAATCAGTAATCTGATGTCAGCGTTGCAATCGGGTGGTGGAAAAATTACAGGAATTTTAACAACCCTTGCATCAAAAACAGAAAATAATATTTAAACGTTTCATTTTTATATTTAATCAATAGTTAACCATTAATAATAAATCACCACTCACATGGCAGACCTAAAAGCAATCGCAGAACAACTCGTTAGTTTATCTGTAAAAGAAGTAAACGAATTAGCAGGAATTCTTAAAGATCAATACGGTATAGTACCAGCAGCCGCGGCAGTGGCTGTAAGTTCAGGCCCATCAGCAGGTTCCTCAGGAGCCGCCGCCGCCGCCGAGGAACAAACATCTTTTACTGTAATTTTAAAATCCCCCGGTGGAGCAAAATTACAAGTCGTAAAACTAGTAAAAGATTTAACAGGTCTTGGATTAAAAGACGCAAAAGACCTGGTGGACGGTGCACCGAAACCAGTTAAAGAAAATATTGCAAAAGACGAAGCTGAGTCACTTAAAAAAGCGCTGGTGGATGCAGGAGCAGAAGTTGAAATTAAGTAGACCCTAAGGCAATTTTCTAAACACCTTATTTTCTCCTCTTTGAAAAGTTTGAGAGAGGGAAAATATCTGTTTTAGAAGTGCCCGCATTAAAATTATTCTTACTTCTTTTAGCAGTAAGGCGATTCCGGTATAGATTACTAATTTGTTATTACTAATTTCAAAAACACTTTGACTTCAAAAGGAACCCAAGCCAGAATTAACTTTTCAAAGACCAAGTTATCTCTGGATTACCCCGATTTTCTGGATGTTCAACTTAAATCATTTCTTGAATTTTTCCAGATAGACACCGCCCCTGAAAAAAGAAAAGAAGAAGGGCTATTTAAAGTATTCAATGAAAATTTTCCCATTATGGATTCACGGGAAAATTTTGTGCTTGAATTCATTGAGTATTCTATTGACCCTCCCAAATATTCAATTGATGAATGTATTCAACGGGGACTTACTTTTGCCGTACCCCTCAAAGCAAAGCTAAAACTATATTGTACCGATATTGAACACGAGGATTTTGAAAACATTATTCAGGAGGTTTATCTGGGAAATATTCCCTACATGACACCGCGTGGCACTTTCATTATTAATGGAGCAGAAAGAGTGGTTGTTTCCCAATTGCATAGATCCCCCGGTGTATTTTTTGGTCAAACTACACATACCAATGGTACTAAACTATATTCAGCGAGAATTATCCCGTTTCGCGGCTCTTGGATGGAATTTGCAACCGACGTTAACAATGTCATGTATGCGTACATTGACCGTAAGAAAAAATTCCCCGTTACCACTTTATTAAGAGCTATCGGATTTGGCACTGATAAGGAAATTTTAGACCTCTTTGAACTCTCAGAAGTTCTGCCAGCAAATAAAAAAAATATCCGGAAATTACTTGGAAGAAAATTGGCGGCTCGGGTTCTAAGATCCTGGACAGAAGATTTTGTAGATGAAGATACCGGTGAAGTTGTATCCATAGAACGCCACGAAGTATTGCTGGAAAGAGATACTGTTATTGGAGAAGAACACCTGAATACAATCATAGAATCAGGGGTTGAATCTATCATTGCGCACAAAGAAAATGTAAATGTTTCTGAATTTTCTATTATTTACAACACACTTCAAAAGGATAATTCAAATTCAGAAAAAGAGGCGGTTGAGCAAATTTATCGTCAGTTAAGAAATGCAGAAGCTCCTGATTTTGAGACAGCTAAGGATGTTATACAGAAGTTATTCTTTAGTGATAAACGTTACGATTTAGGATTGGTTGGAAGGTATAAACTAAATAAAAAACTCGGTAACACCGATGAAGTGGTCACCAAGGTCCTGACTCAGGAAGATATTATTAAAATTGTTAAGTATCTGATTCAACTAATCAATTCAAAGGCAATTGTAGATGACATTGACCACTTAAGTAATCGTAGAGTTAAAACCGTTGGAGAACAATTGTTTGGTCAATTTGGGGTTGGATTATCCCGTATGTCGAGAACCATACGTGAAAGAATGAATATCCGGGATAATGAGGTCTTCACACCTTCTGATTTAATTAACGCAAGAACACTCTCATCAGTTATCAATTCTTTCTTTGGTACTAATCAGCTTTCACAGTTTATGGATCAGACAAACCCATTAGCTGAAATAACTCATAAAAGGAGAATGTCTGCCTTAGGTCCTGGTGGACTTTCAAGAGAAAGAGCCGGTTTTGAAGTCCGGGATGTTCATTACACGCACTACGGACGGCTTTGCACCATTGAAACTCCAGAAGGTCCAAATATTGGACTTATTTCATCTTTATGTGTTTATGCCAAAGTAAATTCAATGGGATTTATTGAGACACCGTATCGTAAAGTTACAGAAGGAAAAATAGATATCAGTAACGAAACATTAGTTTACTTAAGCGCAGAAGAAGAGGAACGTCATTTTATAGCACAATCAAATCTTCCTACCGATTCTAAAGGTAATCTTCAGGAAGAAAGAATTAAAGCAAGATACCAGGGCGATTTCCCAATAATTGATAAGTCAAAATTAACATACATGGATGTGGCGCCTAATCAGATCGTATCTATTGCCGCATCTCTGATACCATTTTTAGAGCATGACGATGCAAACAGAGCATTGATGGGTTCAAACATGCAACGTCAAGCAGTTCCATTAATGAAACCGGAGGCGCCTATTGTTGGAACCGGTCTTGAATCCAGAATCGCTCTTGATTCCAGAAACCTCATAGTTGCCAACGATAACGGTTTAATTGAATACGTTGATTCAAATAAAATAGTAGTTAGATATGAAAAAGATGACACTAACCGTTTGGTTAGTTTTGATGATGATGTAACTACTTATTCACTGCTGAAATTCAGAAGAACAAATCAGGGGACCACCATTAACTTAAGACCGATTGTAAAGAAAGGACAAAAAATAGTCAAAGGTCAGTTTTTGTGTGAAGGGTTCGCCACTCAAAATGGAGAATTGGCACTCGGAAGAAACCTGAAAGTAGCTTTCATGCCCTGGCAAGGTTATAATTTTGAAGATGCAATCGTAATATCAGAAAGAGTGGTGAAAGAAGATATTTTTACCTCTCTCCATATTGATGAATATTCACTTGAAGTCAGGGATACTAAAAGAGGTGAAGAAGAGCTAACTCCCGAAATTCCCAATATCAGCGAAGAAGCTACCCGGCATCTGGACGCAGACGGTTTAGTTAAGGTTGGAACAGAAGTTAAAGAAGGCGATATTCTTATTGGAAAAATCACTCCTAAGGGAGAATCAGATCCCACACCTGAAGAGAAATTATTACGAGCAATATTTGGAGATAAAGCAGGCGACGTAAAAGATGCATCGTTAAAAGCGCCCCCGTCTTTAGATGGAATTGTTATTGAATCAAAGTTATTTTCACGCATAAAAAAAGACAAAAACTCTAAAGCGAAAGAAAAAGTTAAGTTATCGGAACTGGAGGATAATTACAAAAAGCAAACGAAGGCAATTAAAGAGTCGCTAATAAAAAAGATTCTGCAAATAGCCGATAACGAAGTTACTACCGGGATTTATAACAAATTTGAAGAAATTTTTGTTAATAAAAATGTGAAACTGACTTCTAAAGTTTTATCAGACCTTTCTTTTGAAGATATTAAAACAGAGAATTGGTTTAAAGATAAAATCAAGAGCAATCTGATAAAAGATGTACTTCATAATTATTTGGTTAAAGCAAATGAATTACATTCCCGTTATAAAAGAGATGTATTTACGATCAGTGTAGGTGATGAACTGCCAACCGGTATCATTAAACTTGCAAAGGTTTATGTTGCCAAAAAAAGGAAGCTGAAAGTAGGAGATAAAATGGCTGGAAGGCATGGAAACAAAGGGGTAGTAGCTAAAATTGTCAGAGAGGAAGATATGCCTTTCGGCGAAGATGGCACACCCGTTGACATCGTGCTTAATCCGTTAGGGGTTCCTTCACGGATGAACCTCGGACAAATTTATGAAACCATTTTAGGATGGGCGGGTCACAAACTCCATCGAAAGTATTCCACCCCAATTTTTGATGGCGCCACTATCGAAGAAATTTCAAAAGAAATGAAAGAGGCAGGGCTTCCTGAGTTTGGAATGACTTATCTTTATGATGGACAAACAGGTGATCGTTTTGATCAATCTGCCACCGTAGGAATTATTTATATCCTGAAACTGGGTCACATGGTGGATGATAAAATGCATGCACGTTCTATCGGTCCTTATTCGCTAATTACACAGCAACCCTTAGGAGGTAAAGCACAATTCGGTGGACAACGGTTTGGTGAAATGGAGGTTTGGGCGCTTGAGGCATTTGGCACCAGTAATATTTTACAAGAAATTCTCACTGTAAAATCAGATGATGTAACTGGCAGGGCTAAAGCGTACGAGGCAATTGTCAAAGGTGACAATCTTCCAATTCCAAACACACCGGAATCGTTTGAAGTATTACTTAACGAATTAAGAGGTTTGGGATTAGAACTCACATTAAAATAAAATAGTAAGCATTCTTTTTATAAATTTCATTCTGTAACGTTTGTTATACAAATAAAAATGATAAACACAAGGGACAATAAAAGACCGTATTTTACCACGATAACCATTAGCTTGGCATCTCCGGAATCAATCCTGGAGAGATCGCATGGGGAAGTGTTAAAACCTGAAACCATTAATTACAGGACATATAAACCGGAAAAAGACGGGTTGTTCTGTGAAAGAATTTTTGGACCGGTAAAAGATTGGGAGTGTCACTGTGGTAAATATAAAAGAATCCGTTACAAAGGAATTGTTTGTGACAGATGTGGTGTGGAAGTTACCGAGAAAAAAGTTCGTCGTAGTAGAATGGGACATATAGCCCTGGTTGTCCCTGTTGTTCATATATGGTATATGCGGTCTCTGCCAAACAAGATCGGATACCTGCTTGGATTACCTACTAAAAAATTAGACCAGGTTGTTTATTATGAAAGGTTTGTTGTAATTCAACCGGGCATAATGCAGGAAGAAGGAATTTCCAAAATGGATTTTCTTACAGAAGATGAATATGTAGAAATCATTGATAAATTGCCCAAAGAAAATCAAATGCTTGACGATATTGATCCCAATAAATTTATCGCCAAGATGGGTGCAGAAGCGTTGGAAATGTTGCTTAAAAGAATTGACTTGGATGAACTTTCATATTCACTCCGGCAAAGTGCATCCAACGAAACATCTCAACAGCGAAAAACAGAGGCATTGAAACGTTTGAGAGTGGTAGAAGCATTTCGCGATGCCAATACTCATAAAGATAATCGTCCTGAATGGATGATTATTCGTTTAGTTCCGGTTATTCCTCCTGACTTAAGACCTTTAGTACCTTTGGAAGGAGGTAGATTTGCAACTTCCGATTTAAACGATTTATACCGAAGAGTAATTATCCGGAACAACCGGTTGAAAAGGTTGACAGAAATAAAAGCGCCGGAGGTTATCTTGCGAAACGAAAAAAGAATGTTGCAGGAAGCAGTAGATTCTTTATTTGATAATTCAAGAAAAGTTAACGCGGTAAGGGCTGAAGGAAATCGTGCATTAAAATCACTCAGCGATATGTTGAAAGGAAAGCAGGGACGTTTCCGCCAAAATTTGCTCGGTAAAAGAGTTGACTATTCAGGTCGTTCTGTGATTGTTGTTGGACCTGAACTAAAACTCCATGAATGTGGACTACCAAAAGATATGGCGGCTGAATTATTCAAGCCCTTTATCATTAGAAAACTTATCGAACGTGGTATTGTCAAAACGGTAAAATCAGCCAGAAAAATTGTTGATAAAAAACAACCTATCGTTTGGGACATTTTGGAAAATCTTATGAAAGGACATCCTGTATTACTTAATCGTGCTCCTACATTGCACCGGTTGGGAATTCAGGCATTCCAACCAAAATTGATTGAAGGAAAAGCTATTCAGCTTCACCCACTTGTTTGTACTGCTTTTAATGCTGACTTTGACGGTGACCAAATGGCGGTGCATTTACCTCTTGGACATGAGGCAGTTTTAGAAGCACAATTATTAATGCTCGCTTCTCATAACATTCTGAACCCGGCGAATGGTGCACCCATTACCGTACCTTCTCAAGACATGGTGTTGGGTCTTTATTATATGACAAAAGGTAGAAAAGGTGAAATAGGAGAAGGTCTTACTTTTTATGGACCCGAAGAAGCAATAATTGCTCTTAATGAAGGAAAAGTTAATTATCATACTTTCATTAAAATAAAAGCAAACGTAAAAGATAAAAATGGAGAACTTGTTTCTAAAATTATTGAAACGGTGGTAGGAAGAGTTGTGATTAACCAGCTTATTCCAAAGGAAATGGGTTATGTAAACGAATTGCTTACCAAAAAGAAATTACAGGAGATCATTTCTAATATTTATCAAACAACCGATGTTCCCCGTACGGCTGACTTTCTTGATGAGATAAAAACGTTAGGATTTAAAGCCGCTTTCAAAGGCGGACTTTCTTTCGCTCTGGAAGATATTGCCATTCCTATAGAGAAGGAAAAACTCGTGCAGGAGGCACATAAACAAGTAGCAGAAATTCAGAATCTATACAATATGGGATTTATTACAGAAAATGAAAGGTATAATAAAGTCATAGATGTCTGGACTATTACCAATTCAAAACTTGCAGATACTTTGATCAAGCAACTCACAAAACACAAAGATGGTTTTAATTCAATTTACATGATGATGGATTCAGGCGCACGGGGTTCAAAAGAGCAAATTCGTCAGCTTGGAGCTATGCGAGGTTTGATGGCAAAACCACAAAAAAATATCGCGGGGGGTGTTGGTCAGATTATTGAGAACCCAGTTCTTTCCAATTTAAAAGAAGGATTGTCGGTCATGGAATATTTTATTTCGACTCACGGTGCCAGAAAAGGTCTCGCAGATACCGCGTTGAAAACTGCCGATGCCGGTTACTTGACGCGACGTTTGGTTGACGTGGCACAGGATGTAATCATTAATGAGTTTGATTGCGGCACGTTGAGAGGCATTCATATTTCAGCGTTAAAAGATAATGAAGATATTGTAGAACCATTAACAGAAAGAATCATTGGTCGTGTCACTGTGGATGATATATATAATCCACTCGACAATTCCATGATCGTAAAAGCTGGAACTGAAATTACAAATGTCATTGCCAAAAAAATTGATAACGCCGGAATTGATACGGTCCAGATACGTTCGGTGCTTACCTGTGCTTCCCAAAGGGGAGTATGCGCCATGTGTTATGGAAGAAATCTTTCTAATGGGCGAATGGTTGAAAGAGGGGAAGCCGTAGGTGTTATTGCCGCCCAGTCAATTGGAGAACCCGGTACACAATTAACGTTAAGAACTTTCCACGTAG
>Ga0156019_1137_pt4 | contig 16511 bp, 14 predicted proteins | sample RifCSPlowO2_02_FD_107673 | JGI IMG/M metagenome (GOLD analysis project Ga0156019, IMG submission 107673) | Bacteroidetes bacterium RIFCSPLOWO2_02_FULL_36_8
GAGCATTGTTTTTCTGCCTTAAGGGTGAAAATTTCGATGGGAATAAATTTGCAAAAGATGCTCTTAAATTAGGGGCGAGTTATGTAATTACAGACGAAAATTCCGAACAGGCAGACGCCCGTTATATAAAAGTAGAAAATTCGTTGACTGTATTACAAAATCTTTCCGAATATCATAGAAATCAATTAAAAATCCCGGTGTTAGCCATCACAGGCACCAACGGAAAAACTACTACAAAAGAGTTGGTAGCGCGGGTATTAAGCAAAAAATTTAATATCCTATACACGCAGGGAAATTTGAATAATCATATCGGAGTTCCTCTAACCTTGCTTTCCATTAACCAAACACATAAGCTGGCAGTCATAGAGATGGGTGCTAATCATATAGGAGAAATAAAGATACTGTGCAAACTTGCTAAGCCAACTCACGGAATTATCACCAATGTAGGAATGGCACATTTAGAAGGATTTGGAAGTCCGGAAGGTGTTTTTCAGGCAAAAACAGAGCTATATGATTGGTTGGCAAATAATGAAGGAACTGCTTTTGTCAACTATTCAATGAAAAATCTTATAGAAATCGCATTTAAAAAAGGGATAAAAAAAATTATTGAATACGGAAAACCGGGTACAGATACCTTTATGGAAAAAGTACCCTCCGATGACGGAAAAATTTGTGTAAAAACGTGTCATCAAAATAAAATAAAAACGAATTTATCCGGAAAATACAACTTAGAAAATTTAACCGCTGTTTATAGTATAGGTAATTATTTTGGAGTCACGGAAGATGATTATAAATCCGCTATAGAAAGTTACCATCCTACAAATAAACGAAGTGAAATAATTAACAAAGATTCGAATACAATTTTAATGGATTTTTATAACGCAAATCCCATCTCAATGAAAGCGGCAGTTGATGAACTGAGTACTCATAATAACGCAACTAAAGTGGCAATACTAGGTGATATGTTCGAATTAGGAAAATACAGTGAATCTGAACATGAAAAAATTGGCAGGTACCTGAGCGAATCCAACATAAAAACAATCCTGCTATGTGGTAAAGAAATGAAACATGCTAAAAAATTGTTACCGTCAGCTTTGTATTTTTCTTCTACTCAGGAAGCTGTCTTATGGCTTGGTTACAATAAATTTAAAGATTCGGTTATTTTAATTAAGGGGTCAAGAGGGATGCAGATGGAGAAAATTGCGGAAGTTATTTAGTTATTTAATATTTTTTTCCAACCTCACACCTACCGACATAACGCCGATCAAATGATCTACCCTCATAAATTGTTCGAGCGAAACCCGGTAATTTCCTTTAATTTTAAATTTATGATTCTGAAATCCCGTAACGGGGCTGGAAAGGTCTATAATATCACCCAAAATTTCTCCCACCCATTTTTCATTTAATACATCAGCCGTTCTGATATTTTCAAGTTTGGTAATTACCTGTCCATCCGGTGCTTTTAATTCATATTGAATATAAATGTTTTGAAATTGATAATGAATGGTATGCCTTATATTGAAAATCAGATTATAGGATAAAGAAGTATCCTCCACGGTAAATTCATGGAGTATTTTATTTCCTTTATTCCATATAAAATCCTCAATATCAGTGTTTTTTTCATATATACGTGAATTATCACACGAAGTAAGGAAAAGCAATAGACCAGTTAGAATAAAACCAAAAATTCTTGTCATAATGGTTAAATGGTTATATGGCTTGATACATCCCGTTGAATCTAAAACAATTCACCTTCTAACTTTTCGTCTATGGTCCATCCGGGTTAAACTCATTTCTTCACCGGTGCCGAATTTAAATTCCTGGGCATTGGCAATTTTTTCATTATCAAAATCAACCTTGGGAAAAACACCCTTTTTATTATTTTCTAAAATAAACTCTACCTTGCTGACTGAAAGCATATACCAATCAGAGTCCTCATTGAGGTAAAACCACATTAAACGTCTGAAAATATCTGTTTTGATAAATTTAAGATCACCCTGCTCAATCTTCAACATACCCTCTATAACCGGTATATCCTTTAATGCCTCAAGATACTGGTCAAGTTCATAATTCAAACAACATTTCAGACGACCGCATTGCCCTTGTAGTTTTGCTTGATTGATGGACAAATTCTGATACCGGGCGGCGTTGGTTGAGACCGTTTTAAATTCACTTAACCAGGTCGAGCAACAAAGCTCCCTGCCACACGAGCCCATGCCTCCTAACCTGCCCGCTTCCTGACGCAAACTAATTTGTTTCATCTCAATTTTAATCCCTAATGACTCATTCAACCTTTTAATTAAATCTCTGAAATCCACCCGATCTTCTGAACTATAATATACGGTAACTTTTCGTTTATCTGCCTGGTATTCAATGTCACTGATTTTCATTTCCAATGCTGACTCCATAGCCATTTTTCTGGCAAGCGATAAAGAAGAACTTTCCAATGCTTTGGCGCTTTCCCATTTTTCAAGGTCATATTTGTTGGCATGACGATAAATTCTTTTTATTGATTCGTTATCTTCGACATGATATTTTTTCATCTGAAGTTTTACCAACTCACCTTTCAAAGTCACAAACCCAAGGTCGTGTCCACCTGATACTTCCACTATTACCGGGTCGCCGTTGGTTAAATCCAAATTATCTGGATTAGAAAAGAAACTTTTCCTCCCACCCTTAAAGCTTACTTCAATGTAAGGATAGTCGAAGCCAAAATCGGGTTTATTTAGATCGTATAACCAGTCATACGTATTCTTTTTATTGCAACCACCGCTACCGCAAACTCCATTATTCTGACATCCGGAAGGTGTTTTGGCAATACCGATGGAACAGGAGGAACAGGACATTTTTGGGTTAATGGTTATTGGTTAATGGTTAAAAGCAGTGGTTAAGGGTTGAGGATGAGGGGGTTTAAAAGTAAAAATAAATTTTTTAATATGTAAACTAATACTTACCTTGCGCCGATTTTTCACCAAAGATACTTATAAAAACTTTTAAATATGAGACAACTAAAAATAAGTAAACAAATCACTACCCGTGATAATGCTTCTCTTGATAAATATCTACAGGATATCAGCAAGTTAAGCATGATTACACCGGATGAGGAGGTTGAACTGGCGCAAAGAATCCGTGAAGGGGATGAAGCGGCACTTGAAAAATTAGTAAAGTCAAATTTACGCTTTGTAGTGTCAGTTTCAAAACAATACCAAAACCAGGGATTATCGCTTAGTGACCTGATAAATGAGGGAAACATAGGGTTGATTAAAGCGGCAAAGAGGTTCGATGAGATGAGAGGGTTTAAGTTTATTTCTTATGCGGTATGGTGGATACGGCAATCAATTTTAAATGCTATTGCTGAAAACGCCAGATTAGTCCGGCTACCCCTTAATAAGGTAGGAATTTCCAATAAAATTTTTAAGGCAATATCAGAATTAGAGCAACAGCATGAAAGGGAACCGTTGCCCCATGAAATAGCCGGTGTTTTAGAAATAAGCGAAGAAGATGTGACTAACTCACTCAAAATCAGCAGTAAACCATTGTCAGTTGATGCACCTTTTGAGCAAGGAGAGGAAGGAAGTTTGATAGATGTGTTAGAAAACTCATCTGAACCACGCCCTGACAGGTCTTTGATACATGAATCACTTAGGGAGGATCTGGAAGAAGCACTTTCCATTTTGAATGAACAACAACGGGATGTCATAAAATTATTCTATGGCATTGGGGTAACCACTTCATTCTCGCTGGAAGAAATTGCCGAAAAATGTGATATTTCAAGGGAGCGGGTACGGCAGATTAAAATTAAGGCGTTGCAGATTTTGAAAATGAATTCAAAGACAAGGGCATTGAAGGCGTATTTATGATAAAAACCATGAATTATGAACCAAACCAAATTGGTGTTAAGACAAAAAACATATAACACTAAACTTAAAATGAAAAATTTGTAAGTATGAACGCATAACAAAAAACTATCTCAAAAATATGAATAATGAACCTCCTTAGTAATTTAATGTTTTGTGTTATATGTTATCCATTATTTTTTTTCGCTGACCTGTTTACCTTTGGAATAAATGTGAATAGAATCTTTTTATCTGCTTTATTCTTTTTTATAAATACCGTCTTTTTATTCTCTCAGGATTTAAACTATTGTCGGAAAACCTTGGATACACTATGTTCTCCTTACATGGAGGGCCGTGGTTATGTAAATTCGGGAGATCTGAAAGCGGCAAACTTCATTGCAAATGAATTTCTTAAACTGCATTTGAAGCCAGTTCTGCCTTCTTCAGGAAATTCAAAGGTTGATTCGTTTAGTTCTTTTCTGCAACCCTTTCCAATTTCAGTTAATACTTTTCCGGGAAAAATAAAATTATCGCTTAATGATTCTGTATTAACTCCCGGAAAAGATTTTCTGGTTTCTTCTTCCAGTCCGTCTGTTACCGGTGAATTTCCTGTCGTAGCCAATTTAGAAAACCCACATTCAACTAAAAATTCATTCTTAATTATAACTAAAGAGTATTGGAAAAAAGAAAGTAAAAATCTATTGGCGAAAAAAGGGTATGCAGGAATTCTTGTTCAAACCGGAAAAATTCCATGGGATGTTTCCGGCGAAACGGATGAATTTCCGGTGATATTTCTATTTGGTGAAGTCACTATTCCAGAAAATGCCAGAATTAGCGTTGAAATTGAGAATAAGTATTACAAAAAATACACTGCTCACAACATTATCGGATTAGTTACCGGAAACAGTAAAAAAGATTCATTGATTGTAGTGACTGCACATTATGATCATCTCGGTAGGATGGGTAGTGACACTTATTTCCCAGGTGCAAATGATAATGCCAGCGGTGTCACCCTATTATTGTGTCTGGCTGATTATTTCAGTAAGAAAAAAGAGTTATTGTCCTATTCAATGCTATTTATTTGTTTCAGCGGCGAAGAAGCCGGATTAGTTGGTTCCACTTATTTTACAGAAAATTCCCCCATTGATTTAAATAAAATCCGCTTGCTTATAAATATTGACTTGGTAGGTTATGGTCAGGAAGGCATGATGATTCAGAATGCTCCCTCCTACCCCAAAGAATTTGCACAAATGGATAGCATAAATAATGTGAATAAATTTTTAGTGACACTAAAAAAACGGGGAAACGCTCCGAATTCCGACCATTATCCATTCACCATGAAGGGTGTTCCGGCATTTTTTATATATACTTTAGGAGGAAATAAAGCATACCACGATGTTTTTGATAAACCGGAAAATATTTCCCTGGAGTATTTTTCGGGGGTATTCAATTTAATGAGAATTTTTATAGAGAGATTGTGAGAAATAATCATTCATTCACCACCATCTTCACTATTTTCATCCCGTCAATATCTGTTACGACCATATAAATACCTGCCGCTTTTTCATTAAGATTGATTTGTAAATTTTTATTCGTGGCTGTTCCATGAAAAATATTTTCAATCTTAATACCCTGATAATTATAAAGTTCAACATTTACCCGTGATTCTTTCATTAAATTAATTTGAAGATTATAAAGTCCCTCAGAAGGATTCGGATATATGTTTATTTCTGTATTAGTTGATGCCACAGGTTGCACTCCAATAATAATTTGTCCATCAACAGTAAAATCGTCCATGTAAAGAAAATTTCCCCATCCAAATTGACTTTCCACTTTAAACATGACATCCGGGTCTCCTTCATAGGCAGTTAAATCAATGGTTTCGGTGCGCCATTGCGAAGTAGTGGGTACAAAATATGACTGAGTTGTGTCTGCAGTAGGCAGTTTCCCTGTACTTTTCAGGTATCCGGTTTTTGAATAAATCTGAGTCCAGGAATCGGAGCAATTGGTGCTTATAAAAACACTGAGTTTATCATAGTATTGTGAGTTGGTTGCGGCGTACGCAACAGAAAATTTCAGGTTGGGTGATTGCACGTTCGATAAATCAAAATGGGGACTTAACAAAAAATCAACCTGACCAATATACGCTTCCGTACCGTCGGCATTATTCATTCTGGCTGAGTAGGAAGAATATCCGAAAGCGCCTTTGGCGTATCGCTCCCATTTATTATTTGAATTCAAATCATATCGTTTCCATCCGGAAGGTGGGAAAGAGGATGACTCGAATGTCTGGATATACGGAATGGCGTAGGTACTATCTGTAAAATCAAATGAAAAAGTCACTGAATTATTGGAACTTAAAACATCGGCTCCTCCATTGGGATTCTGAACTGTGAAATTTATGGTATGTGTAGTTTGAGTAGTGACTGTATCTTGTGTAAATGTTAATTCCTGTGACACTCCTGGAGAAATGGAACCAGTGAAGTTTAGAGTATCAACAATTTTATTATCTAATTTATAAACGACATCGCAATTAGTAATTATTTCACTCCCGTTATTTTTAACTATAAGTTTTGGGGTAAAAATAGAATGGCAGATTCGCGGCGCCGGACCTGTGACAACCAATGCCCATGCATCAACTCCGGTACTGGGAGCAGTGGCGCCGGTGGCTTTAAGGTTTGTGGATGACACAAGAGTTGTTCTATAACCAGAAACTGTAACAACATTCTTCATGACAGTAGTTTGCCCTGCTGTAAACATACTCATACATTCATCGTCAGAGTAATCCATATAATTTTCAATCTGCCTGACATTTCCGCATTGCGTGGGAGCCGTACATAGAGGTGGCGCCGCATAGTATTCAAATTCACAATTTGGAGTGTCAGTGATTCCATCATCATCGCTACAATCGCCGGGATTGGTTCCCCAAGGGTGATATAATCCTAAATAATGGCCAATTTCATGCGTGCCGGTACGGCCGAAGGTAGTTGGGTTAGTGACTGTGCCAGAGGTACCAAAAGCAGTATGTCTTATTACCAAACCATCAGTGGGTGGAAATGCCGGAGGTAAAAAAGCATATCCAAGTACTTCGCTTGGGGTTATGGAACGCACTACATATATGTTCAAATATTTGTGAGGGTCCCAGCGGGACAGGTCTTTTAAATTTCTATCATTTGTTTTGTTATGGGTAGTAAGTGTGGATTTAATTTTTTCTATTCCGGTTGTGTAGTTCCCATACATGTCAATATTGGCTAGTTGAAATTGAATTTCGGTATCCACTCCATCACCGTCACCTCGTGTACCTGCTATTTTACGGTAGTCATCATTGAGCGCTTTAAATTGGCTTTTAACCTGTGATTCATTTATATTTTCGGTGCTGTTGTTATGAATTACATGGACCACTACAGGAATTGTATAAACCGTTCCACGTTGTCTGCTCACATTTCCATTGCGCAATTCATTCGCGGTTTCGGCATATAAACTATCCCGTAATTTTTTCAGGCGAGGGTGTTGTTGGTCGCTCAAATTGGTCATTTCCATGGTAGCACATTTTTCAATTTTTTGTTTAGCAGGAATATCATTCGATTTTTTCTGTGGAAATACGTTAGTGGAAAATAGGATTATGGGCAAAAAGGCGGATGTAAGAATTGAATTGGATTTTTTCATTACTTTTGTTTTTTAAAATGAATGTTTCTATGAAAATTCAGAGTAAAGATAAACAATTTTTCAGAAATCCAAACATTCAACCAAATTTTTTTCAGGATGTTTATGATGTAGTTAAATTAATACCGCGTGGACGGGTATCTACTTATGGGGCAATAGCAAAATATCTGGGTACAGGGAAATCAGCGAGGATGGTAGGATGGGCATTAAATGTGTGCCATTCATTGAAAGAAGTGCCGGCGCACAGGGTTGTGAACCGTTCTGGAATTTTAACAGGCAAAGTTCACTTTTCGCCCCCCGAATTGATGGAAAAAATGTTAATCAAGGAAGGTATAAAAGTGAAAGCTGATACAATTCTTAACTTTGAGAAATTGTTTTGGGATCCGGGTAAAGAGTTGGGAATGTAGGTTCATAGATGTGAGGTTAAGGATAAATGGTTAGATGGTTAGATGGTTAGATGGTTAAATGGCTAAATGGCTATATTGTTAGATGGTTTAAACGACTAATTTCATTTTTGAAAAACCTCTTTTAGTTTATTTTCCAATGCTGGACCTCTCAGGTTTTTCCCTATAATTATTCCATTTTCGTTAATGAGAAAGTTGGTAGGTATGCCGGTAACCCCATAATCCTTAGCCGCTTTATTTTGCCATCCTTTTAGATCAGAAACATGATTTTTCCAAACGAGTTTATCTTTTACAATCGCGCTAAGCCAATTTTCTTTCAGGTTATCGAGGGAAACGCTGAAAATATCAAATTTTTTATTTTTAAATTTTTGATACGCCTGAACAACTACAGGATTTTCTTTCCGGCAAGGACCACACCAGGATGCCCAGAAATCAATTAAAACAACTTTGCCTTTCAATGAGGACAAGGATAAATTCTTACCATCAACACCTTGCATAGTAATCTCAGGCGCTTTTCCTCCCATATCGGTTGGGAGCAAGGGACCCGTAATTTCAACACTTTTTTTTGCCAATTTAGAATTTGGAAATTCTTTAACATGACGGTTTGCCCATTGACGGTTGAATTCCGGGTCTTGATTTCCCAGAAGTTTTAATGAATGATGAAAAACCACCTCGCGGCAACGTGAACCCGGAGGAGTGAGTTCAAGTATTCTCTGTAATTCACGTACTCCTGACACAAAATCGTTTTGATAATAATTTTGCAGGTACATGACTAATTTTTGCTCCAACATCGCTCCATGTGTAAACTCTTCATCCGTAAAAAACTGTGACTGAATAAATGTGGCTTTTGTAAATTCCCTTTGATTAGAGAACACCCGTTGCGCGGCTGTGTCCTGAGATAAATTGGGTACTCCGTAGAAAAAAGCAACCTTCCCGATAAAGGTTCCCGGATATTGACCGGAAAATGTCCGGTAATAATCATATTTTGTCATTTCTAACGAATCAAACTCCTGTTGTATCCTGATTCTTTGCCCGTTTAATTCAGGATCACCCTGTTGATAGCGTGAAAAAATTTCGTTGGATTTTTTCTTGAGAATTTCAACTTTACTGTTAAACTCCTGGTTAAATGTATTCCATACATAATTCCCATAATTTTCGGTAGAACCTGATAATTTAACCCCTGTTAAAAAGGATTCACAATCGCCGGATAATTCTATATTTTCCTTTCCTAAAATTATATCAATGGATTTTTCGGGAGAGGTGCCCAATTTATAAAATCCACGGGGAATTGGTACTTTATAAGAAAACTCAAATGCACTATTGGTGATATTTGTAGAGTCGAAGGGAAAAATGTTAGACCCTATATATTCATATAAAAAGATTTTTTTACAATTTCCTGAGTTTGCTAGAGTTCCTTTTATGGATTGAGAAATGCAAAGGACAGGACAAATTAATAAGAGTGTTGAAAGAGTCCGTTTGAGGTACATTAGTTGAGAGATGAATGGTTAAATGGTTGAATGGTTGAATGTTTAAATGGTTAAAATAAGCCAAATTCCATACCGGCGGTGTAAACGGGCAAATCGGGGTTTCCGTTTTCATCTTTTATGGAGGGTGAAATCCGTTGTGAAAAATAAAAAACGTAAGCATTTCTTCCAAATTTTATTGTCCACGAATATTCGCCTTGATTAAACATTTTGTTGACCGTTGTATTTACTTCTACCGGATAATCGTTTACTGTATTTTCTGTAATGTGTGTCACTTTCATATAATAATTGTAACCGAGACCCGCTTCAAGATAGGTTCCAATCTGGTTCCCTCTTTTTCCGAAATTAATCCTGTGGAACCAATGGGTAAGTAATCCATGAGTGACAAATCGTTCATGTTTGTTTATGAAATTGCTTGGAAATTTTTTTTCGGCTGTTTGTTTTAATGTATAACGGTTATTAACATAACCAAACGTAAAGCCCGTACTATATGTGTTATTAAATCTTCTTTTATATAGAATGCTGAAATTATGATTCCACGCACCCCAGTAATCTATGGGAATGATTTTTTCAGTGGCACCAAAAATGGAACCAAATCCAAAAATAATATGAGTGTAATGTTTCCGGTTTTTGCCAAACTTCGACTTGATTGAATCAACCCTCGGGTCCATTTCAAGCACAACGGTTTGTGAATACGATGCAAGCGTCAATGACATCATAAAAACCATAAAAAATAATTTCTTTTTCATGTTATTGGGGTATTGGGGTATAGGGGTATAAGGGTATAAAGGTTTAGCCCCTATACCCTTATACCCTATACCCATTTACTTTTAATATATTTCTTCCGTATATCCCTCAAAATGTATCCGCAATTTCTCGCCTTCTGCGGGAAAATAATTTTCCGGAATAATTATTTCTTTCGAATCAAAAATACCTGTTTCAATTTCTGCAATTTGCAAACTATCATTCCCTACTAAATGGTATTTGATTACCATCACTCCATAATTTCTTAAAAATCCGTTATTTTCCTGAATATGAAAATATAAATTAAGCGGATGTTTGCTATTTTTCAGAATGTCTTTCCTGAGAAAAAGTTTGATTTCAGTTGTGTCTTTTACTATTTTAAACGTAGCATCTACTGTTTTTTTATTTCTTTTATTTATAAAATATTCTGCTTGAGGAATTCCGTATCCATGTCCATAATCGAAATAGGGGTATAAATGTCCTGATTTTTCAATTTCGTGAAAGAGTTCCATATTATTCAACTCGGGGTATAATTGTTTTACACAAGCGGCAAACCCTGCAACGAGTGGCGAAGCAAACGAAGTTCCCGGAACCGCCATGATATTTTTTTTCCCCTGCCCGATTGCTATTCCAAAGGCACAAACATTTGGTTTTATTCGAGAATCCTTGGTAGGACCGAAAGAACTGAAGTCCAGCTTGTAATCAGAGTAAGGGTTAGTGCCACCGACTGCCAAAACGCTATCGGCATCAGCAGGTGTATTGATAAAATGCCATTTGGAATCACCGTCATTTCCGGCGGCATTAACAACCAGTATCCCTTTACGCGCCGCCATATTTGCCGCTTTGGCTACCAACGAAGTTTTTCCATCCATGTTTTCGTAAAAATAACGATGGTAGGTGTATCCTAACGAACTATTAATGACATCCGCTCCTTCTTTGTCAGCCCATTCAGCGGCGGCGAGCCAGTTTTCTTCTTCTGATTCCGGTTCTTGCTTGGGATATTCGGTTCTTGCTAATAAAAAAGATGCGCCAGATGCAAGCCCCATCTGCACACCTTCATAAATTCCTGCGATACACGACAATACCATGGTTCCATGCACCCCAAAATCATATACATCTTTTTTCTTTTTTACAAAATCAAATGTATTCAGAATTTGGTTATTCTGAACTAAATGTTTAAAAGCATCCAATTTATCCACTGATGGAAACCCAGCATCAAATACAGCTATAATAACTCCTTTTCCATTCAATCCCGCATTTCGGAAAAAAGTTCCGCCTAATCTTGAAGTTTGCGCTTCAAGGAGTTTTTGTTCGCCGGATTTTAAGGTAGATAAATCGTTCATGGCACTTCTAAAAACTGAAATTTTTCCTCTCCCAACCCTCTCCAAGAGAGGGACATAATGGTTGTTTTTAGAAGTGCCATTTAGATATTCTGAAGAATTTTCTTTAGAAAGAAAATGACTCTCACTAATTAAAGATGAACCCTCCATCTTTAAAACAAAAGTTAATTCACCGATGAGTTTGGCATTTGTTTTAGAAGTATAAACAGTTAACATATTAAACCATCTGCTTTCATTGGTAATGGAATCAGTAAGATTTCTTATTATTTCCTTATAGGAAGTATTAAGCGGGAAATCAGTAGAATCGCTGAGAGGCAACCCTTCTTTTAATCGTCTATTAATAGCATTCAAATGAAAAAAAGTGTATGGATTAAAGTCAACTCCTTTTTTATTTTTCAAATAGACATGATACTTTTCAGATTGAGTATTAAACTGTTTTTCTGATGTAGCGTTTAACCCCGTTTTTAAGAGGAAAGAGCAAATAAAAATTAAAAGAAATTTGGTATTTTTCATTTCAATTAAAAGTGCAAATATAACTTAATTAGATATATTTCTTCTACAAATCCGACCTCACCCCAGCCCCTCTCCAAAAAAATGGAGAGGGGTTAAAAAGCGCCTGGATTTTTATTCGTCTGTGTGGAAATCAAAATATTAATGGATATTTGTTCCCTATTCACTTATGCCACTATTCCTCTATACCCTCTTACCCTCATCTCATGCAGAGTCCTATAAAACTCCAGAAAAATAAGAAGACAGCCATAGGTACTTCGTACCTTACAGCTATTATAAGCATCACCTTGGTACTTTTTATTGTGGGATTATTCAGCATGATGGTTCTTTACGTAAGTAAATTATCGAATCATGTAAAAAGTAATGTAGTCATGTACATATACCTTGACAAAAATATTAAGAAAGAAATTTGTGACAGCATCGAAAAGATACTTTTGACTAAGCGTTACGTTCCCAATACTGGAAAAGAAATAATCCGTTTCGTATCCAAAGAAAAAGCGGCAGAAACATTTACCCGTCAAACGGGGGAAGAATTTGCCAAATTTTTGGGCTACAATCCTCTGCGGGATGCTTTTGTAGTTAAAATAAAATACGAATATGCGAATGACGACAGCATGAAATTTGTAAAAAAAGAGCTTGCAGGCATTCCTGGTGTTTTTGAAACAGATTTTCAGGAATCCTATATTCAGGTGGTAAACGATAATATAACCAAAATAGGAATTATCCTGCTCTTTTTTGTTTGCATACTGTTTATCATAGTGGTGATACTCATCAACAACACTATTAAACTTGCCTTATTTTCACAACGATTCTTAATTAAAAGCATGCAATTAGTGGGAGCCAGCGAATTGTTTGTGATTCGTCCATTTATATGGAAAGCATTTATTCAAGGATTAAGCAGTGGGATTTTGTCTGTGATTCTGTTATTTTTAACCATTCGGTATATCAGTGAATATTTAGAGGATTTAAAAAGTTTACAAAATATAAACGAGCATTATATTATCTTTGGGGCGGTAATTATTCTTGGGGTATTAATTGCGGTCATTAGTTCGTACCGTGCAATTAAAAAATATTTAAAAATGAGGTTGGATGATTTATACTAAATAATTTTGTTACTGTTCAGTATCCAAATTTATTAAGCCACTAATTGAACAAGAAAAAAAATTTAGCCACTGATTACACTGATTAAACACGATTTTAAGATTTTTTATAACATTAATCCGTGTAATCAGTGGCAAAATTTTATTTTTTCATTTTGGACTGAACAGTAACATAATTTTAATATTCAAAAAAAATGGCACAACCAAACATTCCATCCAAAAGTTTCCTTTTCGGGAAAATAAACTACATTTTACTATTCACCGGCTTGACATTAATTGTCCTGGGATTTATCATCATGGGTTTAGAAAAAGAAGAATTTGGTTTTGGACTGTTGGGGCTTTACATTGGACCTATACTCACGGTTATTGGATTTATAGTAGAGATATTTGCTATAATGATTAAACCAAAAGATGAGGCAGGCAACTCTTGAGGTATAGGGCATAGGGGTATAGGGGTATAAAAAAAACAAATGACAAATCTCGAAGCATTAATACTTGGAATCATCCAAGGGCTAACTGAATTTATTCCTGTATCCAGCAGTGGTCACATGGAGATTGGAAAATTTTTGCTGGGGGTGAAATCGGAGGAGAATTTACTTTTTCTGGTGGTGGTGCATTTTGCAACGTTGCTTAGCACCTTGGTAGTTTTTCGCAAAGAAATTATTGAGTTGGTTAGGGGCTTGTTTGAATTCAAGTATAATGATTCCCTTGATTTTTCGTTAAAAATTATTGTTTCTATAATACCGGTTGGCATCGTTGGTTTTTTATTTGAAGAAACTTTTGAGCAGTTATTTACAGGTAAAATGTTGCTGGTTGGTTTTTCATTACTGATAACCGCATTACTTCTGTTTTATGCCGGTAAGATGAAAGAAACCAACGGGGAAATTTCCTTCCTGAAAGCGATCCTAATTGGAATTGCGCAGACCATTGCGTTACTTCCGGGATTATCCAGATCCGGCGCCACTATCAGCACAGCGCTACTTTTGAAAGTTGACCGGAGCAAGGCGGCTTATTTTTCTTTTATGATGGTCCTCCCTCCTATTGCCGGAGCCATGCTTTTAAAATCATTGGAATATTTTAAAGACCCTTCACTTCATACAATAAATTTTTTACCCTTGCTTATCGGTTTTATAGCTGCTTTTATATTTGGTTATATTGCCTGTAAATGGATGATAGAGTTGATTAAGAAAGGGAAATTGATTTATTTTTCTATCTATTGTTTGTTGGTGGGATTATTTTCAATTGCAATAGGGATTTAGAGGTTTTATGTTAATGTGTTTCGATATTAATATGAATGTAATACGGTTGTAATACAATTGTAATTCCGGTTGTAATACACCACTTATTGCTTGTGGTACTTTCTATTTTTTTAATAAGATTGATCTGAAATTGAAAGCGTAAATTTATACAAATAATAGTCATGATTTTCATAAACAAAGACAAAGAAACCATCTTCTCCCATGATAATTTTTACAGTACCGTTGGGTAAAAATGAATCTATGGGAATAAGCTGTAACTTATTAAAATCTTTTCCAAAAATCTCAAGATATTTTTTACCTCCATTCCCAAAAATAAAGCCATAATATTTCCCATTATTTATTTCATTGCTTGAAAAATATTCCCAATTAAAGTGTGTATGCAGTGAATCATAGCCAACAGGAAAAGTGTTTAGCCATTTCTTTTCTTCCGTGTCTTCCGTCCCGCTTAATGATGTCACTACTTTACCTGAATTCAAATTATAAATTTTGGGTGAAGAATGATAATGAACAAAGGATTCATCAAAAAATTCAAATAAAACACCCGATAAAAAAAAATTTCCTTTTTCTAAATAATCATCTACGGAAGGTACAGGTTTCATTCCTGCATAGATTATATTTTTCTTCAGGGCATCGAGTTTCATTACAACTACTCCTTTATTTCTAAACTTACTGTATATAGTTTGATTAAACCCAGAAGTATCTTCGAATTCGTTGCAAGTTAAAACAGTATCATCTTTGAACAGAAAAAATTCAAAAGTAGGATTTACGCCTGGCTGTAGTTTTCTATCAATATCATAAATATAATTGATTTTCTGAATATTCAAATGTGAATCAAGTGTAGCAATGAAAGCGTAATTATTTGCAATGGGTTCTCCCACTTTTATAACCATAGAATCATTAGTGGAAAATTTTAAAACCTCATTTTTTTCTACTCTTTCCAACACCTGAATCCCAAAGTAAATATAAATATTATTTTTTTGCACACTGGCAGTATATATAGGTACATCGAACCGGTTATACTCGTTCACCCAACCAGCATGGTCATTTGCATATTTTATTTTTTTAGGGTCTTTGGAAACATATTCCTTGTATAAATCAATGGCATTCAATTTAGTTTTGTTCATAATAAAATCCAACTTTCCTGTGTTAACATTAAGTAATCCCACTCTATTGGTGGCATCTGCAATCTGAAGAAGATAGTTTGAGTTTACATAATAGAACATGTTTAACTTTGTGTGCAAGGTGGTAGTTTGGTCTAACTTTACTTTTTCTTTGAACGTTACTTCCAGAAAATCGCATGGAAATAGTAACTTATCCGGGTCTGAATATTTTAATATTTCTGAAAAGTACAATCTATTGTTTTTAACATACAACAATTTTGACAGAGGACCTTCTCCACCCATTGCTACATATAAACTGTCGTTAATACGTGTGTTTTTTTTAATTATATCGTCAAAAGAAATTTTAAGAACATCACCAAAAAAAAGCGAAATATTTTTTTCTGATATGCCTTCATCATTAAGCACAAAATAAACAGAATTACAGGGCGAATTTTCCTTGATGCGTTTGTATGCTGTATAAATTACATGAGCATTCGTATTAGTGCCACTTCTTACATTTACAAGAAAAACATAATATGAATCATTTATATCCGGAAAATAATTGAGCATAATCTTAGTAATCAAAGAGTCGTTCCCAAGCTCTTTATAAATTGATAGTTTTTGAGATAAATGATTTTGCTTTTTTCTGCTCTTAAAAGATGATTTTCCTATAGAAAGATGGCAAGAAAATATAAAATAAAAAAAACAGAAGCAAAATAATGTTGTTTTACCTATGTTTTTCATAACTGTATTACGTTTATGCACTTTGGTCATTCAAATGTAATTTTAATAATGCGCTCTTTTTTTTCATTTTTGTTTTTATTTTTAGTTACTTCAATATTGAAGTACCCGCAAAATAAAAAAAAATGACATCTCCAAATTTAATATAATTTTTTTTCATTTTTGACTATTTATTGTATAAATGAAAATCATTATGTAAATTTGTAAAAAAAATGAAATCATGGGATTGACTTATGCAAAAATACAACTTGAAAACCAATACGATGAGTATAGTTGGTTTGAAGGTAAAATAGCAAAAGATAAAGTTCGTTCTGTTGTTGTAAATATGCT
>Ga0156019_1172_pt2 | contig 16251 bp, 13 predicted proteins | sample RifCSPlowO2_02_FD_107673 | JGI IMG/M metagenome (GOLD analysis project Ga0156019, IMG submission 107673) | Bacteroidetes bacterium RIFCSPLOWO2_02_FULL_36_8
CCCGAATGGAGCTGTTTACTGGCTTGCAAGAATGATTGAGGGGGGTGAGGATCCGCTTTTTATTGCCCGAAGAATGATTATATTTTCTTCTGAAGACATTGGAAATGCAAATCCAAATGCCTTGTTGCTGGCTACTTCCTGTTTTGAAGCGGTTAATAAAATCGGATACCCGGAAGCAAGAATTATTTTAAGTCAGACGGCAGTTTATCTTGCATCGTCCCCCAAAAGCAATGCTTCGTATATGGCTATAGAAAAAGCAATTGAAAAGGTAAAAGAAAAAGGGGACTTGCCGGTGCCACTTCACATCCGCAATGCACCCACCAAACTCATGAAAGAAATAGGGTACGGAAAAAATTATCAATATGACCATTCTCGCGAAGGGAATTTCGCGGGACAGGAATTTTTGCCTGAAGGTCTGGAGAAAACCGTTTTTTATGAACCCGGAGAAATGGGAAGTGAAAAAGCAATTCGAGAGAGGTTAGTGGCACTGTGGAAGGGGAAGTACTATAAATAGAACATTTGACAATAGAACCATAGAACATTAGAACAATAGAACAATAGAACAATAGAACAATAGAACAATAGAACCATAGAACATTAGAACAATAGAACAATGGAACCATAGAACATTAGAACAATAGAACAATGGAACAATGGGACAATAGGTCAATGGAACAATAGAACAATGGAAGAATGAACAATGTCAAATGCTCAATGCCCAATGCCCAATTTCATGTATAAACTCCTCAAATTCCTCCTCTTCCTTCTCTCGCCGGAGACAGCTCATCGTCTTACGATGTCTTTTCTTCAATTACTGTTTCGGTTCCGGACAGGGATTTTGTTGTATCGTATATTTTTTCCAATTCCTAAAAAACAGCAAGGTAAAACGCTGGCAGGGTTGCATTTTCAAAATGTGCTTGGCATCGCCGCGGGATTTGATAAAAATGCTGTTTATTTAAAAGAACTTTCTATCATGGGATTTGGATTTATTGAAATCGGTACCGTCACTCCACTACCGCAAAAAGGCAATTTTCAACCAAGATTGTTTCGTCTTCCCAAAGACCAGGCATTAATTAACCGTATGGGATTTAATAACGATGGTGTAAAAACAGTGGCACTGCACATTAAAGAATTCTGCGAAAAAGAACCCGGTCTTCGCTCTCAGATTATTATCGGAGGAAATATTTCAAAAAACAAAAATACTCCCAATGCAGATGCGTTTAATGATTATGGGATATGCTTTGATGAATTGCACAACTATGTTGATTATTTTGTATTGAATGTCAGTTCTCCCAATACGCCCGGTCTCAGGGAATTGCAGGGTAAAGAAGGATTGTTGAAAATTATTAACTTTATATTGGAAAAAAACAAAGCAATACCAACCCCCAAGCCGTTATTTATAAAAATTTCTCCGGATGTAACGACTGAGGGGTTGAATGAAATAGCGGAGGCAGTAATTGAAACCAAACTAACGGGAGTAATAATAACTAATACTACCATAGAACGCCAGTCATTAAAATCAACTGCTCAAAAGATAAGTTCTATTGGCGAAGGTGGGTTAAGTGGAAAACCGCTTTTGCCGGTTTCTACCGAAATCCTTGGGTACATGCGTGCAAAACTCCCACCGCCTTTTGTATTAATCGGTTCCGGTGGAATAATGACAGACGATGATGCAATATTGAAATTCAACTCAGGCGCTGATCTTGTGCAGATTTTTACGGGGTTTATATATGAGGGACCGGGGTTGATGGGGAGGATACTCAGCAGAAAAGTAAAATAATCAAAAGGGATACTGTTCAGCACATTCTATGTGAATTTCTAAGTTTCTATGTGCCTATGTGGTAAAATTTAACTTGTTTATTACCACATAGGCACATAGTTACATAGGGAAAACACATAGGACTGAACTGTAACACAAAAGGAATATTCCTATTGAATATGCAATTTTTCCAACGCAATAGCTTTCGTTTCTAAGAGATCCAAAAGATAAACCGAAGAACTGAATTTATCTAAGTTGGGATTAGTATAAATATCCATATTATTAAAATCCGCCACAATAGCTACAAGCGCCTGTTGATAAAAAGAAAGTGCTTTCATATACTCTTTTTTATTTATATACAAGTCGCCTAAACACGAAAAAGTTAACCCAACACCGGGGTGTTTTTTACCAAAAACTTTTTCCTTCAATAAATGTGATTTTTCTAAATAAAACTCTGCTGAATCATTCTGATTCAAATGCATAAACGAGATACCCATATTGAGATAAGTAATTGCCAGCATCGGGTTATCCACCCCTGTAGCAAGCCGGCGAATATTAGCAGATAATCTGTAATAATTTAGCGCGCTGTCTTGAATAGATGCTTTTTGAAAAGATGAGGCAAGGTTACCATATTCCACACTAAGGGGTGGGTAATTTTCACCAAAGTTTTTTTTCATAATCTGTATTCCATAACTAAAGTTTTTAAATGATTCAGGAAGATTATTCTGAAGATAATAAATATTTCCTAAACTTCCATAGCATCTGCCCAAATTAGGATGGATGGGACCAAATTTTTTTTCAACAATCCGGATAGCATGTTTAACGCAATTTATCGAATTGTCATAGTCACCTGATTCTGTATAAGAGCTTGCCAGATTAAAATAGGCAGGAGCAAGGTCTTCTTCTTCGGGTCCAAAAAGTGAGCTATAAATTTCAATGGAAGCCAATGAACTTTCTACAGCTTTTTCAAGATCCCCCATAATCCGGTAAGTCATACTCAAATTGGAGAGTGTAGCCGCAACTGCAGGATGTTTCTCTCCATAATTTATTTTGGCAATTTTCAATGCCAAAAGATAAGCATCACTTGCTTCTTTTATCTTCCCCAAATCTGTTAATATTGTAGCAAGTGCATTATTGCATTTGCCAATTATAATGTGGTTTTTGGGAAGATTTTCTTCACATAATATCAGCCCTTTTTCTGCAGTTTGAAATGCACGCTGAGTTTCACCGTATTCATTAAGGGACAACCCATTACTGCAAAGACAAGATGCCCATCTGGAGAAATATTTTTTTTCTTCAAATATCACTAAAGCTTTTTCATAAAAAATCAAGGCACTGTCAAATTTCCCCTGGCGTGAATACTCTTCTGCCAGATTATAATTTTTTTCTGCTTCTAAACTGTCGCCGGTGGGAATAGTACAGGAAATACTGCCAGCATTTACAGTGTAATTTGCTAAGAATAATATTAGAAAAAAAATTTTGAACATTGACCGACAAAATTAGCCCAGAACGTTGGTGACAAATATACGTAGGTTTCAAGGTATTCTACAAATTAAAAGACCTGATTCTGCAAGTGGAATGGAATAGAACCCTGGAAGTGGCTGAATAATACGTTGGAAAAAATCTCTGATTAATTAGACAATAGTTTTCCATTCAGAATTTCTTCAACCGATTTATCCAATTCTGAAATTGCGTCTTTATATAGTCTGATTTTTGATAGTAGAATGTGAAACTCTTTTACTTCATCTTCTTCCAGTCGCTTTCTATAATATGGATATGAATGAAGTTTTAACCATTCTCTGACAACTGAATAACCGGAAACTTCAAACTGTAAAATATTTTTGTCAATGTTAAAATATTGCCTAACTAAATTTCCTTTCTCGTCCAGGAAACGAATGCTGTCGGTATCAATTTTATACTTGTGATATTCCAATTCCTTCATATCATCCTTCTCGGTTTTTATTATGAAATCACCTGCTTCAATATCCGCAAGTTGTTTTCCAAACTCAGCAATAGCAATGAATAAATCTTTGTCCGCTGTAATCGGAATACTTGCCCACTCACCGGCAACATTGTAAAGTTTTCCTTTGAACTGTTCAAGATAAAATTCGGAGCTCAAAATAGCATAACAATAAAATGTCAAAGGGTTAATCAACTTTTCTTCTTTGATGCCAAACTCTTTTGAAAGATTTGAAAGTAGAGTAGGGTTGATATTTGTCTTTACTTTGGAATCCCAATCTTTTTTCTTTTTGTATTCAGGAAAGAAGTTGCAAAAGATATGAGCATTACCTCTTGTTGAAAGGTCGTTGTCAGGAACATTCCAACAGAAAGAAGAAAACTTGTGAAGTGTCTTTCCTAAATCTTCGGGTGCAGGAGCAACTGCAAATCCGAAAACATTGTTGTTTTTGTATGCGGCTCTGATTTCCGGTCTGTCACGCATTCCACCACCTTTTGTTTTTCCTAACTCATCCAAAAGATTTTCGTCAAGCAACACATACGATTCCAAAAACGGACGATAAGAGTATTTAAAAATGTTCTGTGCTATAACTGCTTTCTCCAATTTGTTCTTCACTGCATCATTAATCTTTGCAGCAGGTGGTGGCTTTTGCTGCCCGGAATACCATTTCTCTTTTATCGTTGCGTAATTGTTCTCCCCTTTAGCAATAAACTTTGACCTTCTCTTTAATTGTCCTTCTGATGAATGAACAAGTAAATGTGTCGGAGCAAGTTTCAAACTTGAACAGTGTCGTAAAAATATTCCTTCGTTATTCTCTGCCGTCAAAGCCCAAAAGCGACTATACATTTCCGCATCGTAATCACTTGCAGGTTTGAAAGAATAGTTTTCATCCAACTGATTTATTGTAGTCCAGTCAGCAAGTGAAACATCAGCATTAAAGAAGTCATGCTTTTGCTGTCTGTTCAGATTGCAAATGCTTTTGTAATTGATGTTGACTTTTTTACTGGCTTCACTTTTCAGAACTCCAACCAAAGCAAGTCGTCCTTGTAAAGTTTTGAAAACATTTGATGCTTCCGCTCCGGTTCTGTTGTCGGTGTCAAATTCAAGAATCCACAAGTCGGAAACTTTCTCGCTCAAATATTTTCTTGCAAACTTGTATGAATTGTATTTCACAAAACCTGATGGAAGTATGAGAGCAAAAACAGAAGGAATACTTTTCTCTGCTCTGTCAATTGTCCAACGCAGAAATTTTGCAAACTCATTTGTCAATTGCTTCTGAATATTTTGTCTTCCTTTTCTCTGTGAAGCATCCGGTCTGAAATCCTCCATCATTTCCTTAATCATCTCTCCTTCGTTTGCAACTTGAAATGATGAATCGGAAGAAGGTGGATTGCCGACAATAATTGTCAATGGTGGATTTGCAAGTTGATACGCCACTTGCTGTTCGTGAAGAAGCAAAGTGGTTATTTCATTATCTCCTTTCTTAGTCTGCACTTCTTCAAAAAGATTATCACTGAGTGTATTTGTCAAAATGATTTTGATGTTGTCGGGATATTTCTCTCTCAACATTGTCATGCGATAATGTGCAAGTGCGTAAGGTGCAGGAAGAATTTCAAAACCGATTATACTTGAATTGGAACGGAGATTAAATCTCTCCAATATTGCTTCTATGAAAGTTCCTGTGCCGCAGCATGGGTCAATGACTTTATGTTTGGTCGTTTCAAGTTTCAGATTCGGTAATGTCTTTTTGATTACCGCTTTCACCAAATTCACTGTGTAGAAAGCCAATGATCTTGGAGTGTAATATGCTCCGTAATCAAATCTTGTTTCAGGGTCGTAAACACTCAGGAATGTTTCATACAATTCGTGAAAATCGGGTTGTTCAATTTGTTCATCCTTCAATTGAATGTGAGCCAACATCCGCCTGAGGTCGTCATACCAAATTCCTAATCTGCTCAACTCGGAATCAAGTTCCGATTTTAATTCATGCACTAAAGTTCTGAATGGAATAAGTTTGTCGGTATATTCTTTTTCCAAAACGGAGAACCAGAAATCGTGAATCTTTTGATACTTGTCTTTTGGATTATTTGCGGCTTTGTCAACCACACGATGAGCATACAACAAACCGAATGAAAGAATTTGTGCAATAAAACCAGCAAAAGCTTTATCGTCAATTAATGATTTGTCGTGGCTTTGTTCGGCTGTGCTTTTTAATTCTTTGAGAAGTTTGATTGTTGTTCTCTCTACTTTTGTTTCTCCTTCATCATCTTCAAGTTCTAAAAGTTCAAGCAGTTCTTCCGATAAATTTCTTGCTCGTTTTGCAACTTCATTTACTAATTGATTCTCAGTTACCTTTCTGTATCCCGCTTTCTTGAAAAAGGTTTTGAATAAAACTTCAACTTCAAAATTCAATTCCGGCTTCTCCCAGTTTATCGGCTTGTTGCAAAGCGAAAAGAGTTTTTTCTTTCCATCGTGAGTGAACAAAACGAAATCAATTCCGTCAGTGAGTATTACTGGATTTTCCAAAACCAAATAGCGTTCAACCTGACTTTCATAATCACTCACTTTTATCTCTTTCTTTTGGTCAAGTCCTTTCGCTTCCACATATCCGTAAACTCCCATTGAATTGGAATTGTGAAATCTCCAATCGGGTCTTCCAAGTTTGCCTTGATTTTTCGGTTCGTGGATTCTGTCAATCTTTTTGTCAATCCTCTCGGCAACATTCGTGAAAAAACCATCTAAGCTTATTCTGAAAGAAAGTTCATCGGTTGCTTCACCTGCAGAAGTACCGACTGAAAATTCTTTTTTCAGTTCCTTGAAATATTGTTCCGCTATTTGCTGAAAGGTCATACGATGCTTTGAATTATTTTTTTGCCGATTGCATAAGCCAGTTTTGGTGGAACTGCGTTTCCGATTTGTCTTGCAACATCAACTTTGTTTCCGCAAAAGTCAAAGTCCATTGGGAAAGTTTGAAGCAATGCACCTTCACGAAGTGAAATGCTTCTGTGTTGTTCGGGGTGTCCGAACAAACCTCTTGTAAAACTGTCAAACCTTGCGGTAATGGTTGGGGCAACTTCATCCCAACTCATTCTTCCGTAAACATTTCTGTGTCCGATAACACTTGAATCAATCTTGTGGCATTCGGCTAATAATTTTTCGGGAAGAAATTCTCTGCCTTGTCCTTGCTTCAAATATTTTATTCGTTCAAGATTGATTTTGGAAAGCTTGTCGCTACGATGTAAAGAAATTTTTGCATGGTCTTTTCCATCAATGGGTGGCTTCGGCAATTTTGAAATGATGTCTCTCACAGTAAATTTTTTTCCTATTGCTTTTGGAAATTGAAATTTCAATTTTCCATTCAACATTCTTTCTCCTACAATAATCAATCTCCTTCTTCTTTGCGGAACCCCATAATCTTGAGCATCCAATATTTGTCTGTTGATTGCGTAACCGTTTTGCTCTGCAAAAGCAATAGCATCTTCCAAAATTTCCTTTCCTCTTTTCCCTGCGATGCCGGGAACATTTTCCATCAAAAAAAATTTAGGAAGAAAGTCAACGACTTTCTTCATGAATTCAAAAATCAAATTGTTTCTGTCGTCTGAATCTTCTCCGATTCTCTGAATTGAAAATCCCTGGCATGGTGGTCCGCCTGCGAACAAGGTCAGTACACCTCTCTTAATTCCAAGTTGCTTCATCAGTTGCTTGGAGTTGATTTGAGTTATGTCTGTACAAACTGCTTCGTGATTGAAATATTTTGTGTTTAGCTTTTGCGTTTTGATTGAAAGTTCATCAATGTCAAAACTGAACAATATTTCAAACCCTGCCTTTGATAAGCCTAAGCTTAAACCGCCTGCTCCCGAAAAACTGTCAATACAAGTATGTCTCATGCAAGAACTGCTTTATTTGTTTTTAGTATCTTGTGTCCGTTGTGATTTCCGTTTTGATGTAAGCCGTTTCCATTTAATTTCTTAACTGCAATTCCGTTTTTAATTGAAGTAAAGTCAAGTGCAATCTGTGTTGCTATTGCCAATGAAAGTAAAGGTGGAACAGCTTCACCGATTTGTTTGAAACACTCGTCAAGATTTCCTTCAAACTCAAAACCGTCAGGGAAACTTTGAATCCTTGCAGCTTCTCTAATTGTCAGCCCTCTGTTCTGAATCGGATGAGTGAATCGTCCGCTTGCCGGATTTCTTGAATATTGTGTGATTGTGATGGAAGGTTTTTCCCAACTCAATCTTCCGTAAACATCATAAAAGCCAGTGACCTTATCCAAACATTTCGGTCCAACTCCTTTCGGTCTGCTTCCTCCGTTTTTCGGAACTTTTGAAATTGTTTCAATCGTGCTTTTCTTGTGCGAAGCGCTGCGGTGGTAAGAATCGCCTTTGAAAATTTCCCCTGCATTTACTTTTGGTAAATCTCCGATTGCATCTTTCACGGTTGAATACTCGTCAGGCGTAAGAAGTTCCAACGGAAGTGAGAAATTATTTTTCGATGCTACGATTACCGCTCTGTATCGTGCTTGCGGTACTCCGAAACCTGCTGAATTAATAATGGTCTGTGAGATTTTGTAACCTTTGTTTTCAAAAATTTCTTTCGCTTCCTGATAATGTTGAAAATATTTTTCACCTAAAATTTCAGGAACATTTTCCATCACGATGTAATTAGGATTAAATGAAACAACCACTTCTGCAAATGCTTCGATTAAAGTATTTCGTTCATCATGTGTTTGTTGGTATCGTTTTTGGTGAGCAGAAAAGCCCTGACAAGGAGCACAACCGATTATCACCAAAGGTTTTTTTCTTTTCTCTTTTATTCCGAAATAATCTCTGATTATCTGCTGTTCTTTATTAAGATAAATTTCTCTTATATCTTTCCGCAAAATTTTTGCTTTGTAGTTTTTCTCAAAAGATTTCAAAGCGATTTCGCTGATGTCAACTCCCCCAATAATGTTAAATAGGTTTGTCTTTTGAGAAATTGCTGCAAAGCCCAAGGACATTCCACCACAACCTGAAAAGAAATCCAACACATCAATTTCTCCTTGGGTGGTTGCTTCTTTAGGTTTCCAGCTTTTCAAAAGTTTTACGCCTGCGTAAAACTTTTCTTTAAACTGCGCTTGGTTTTTATTAGCAGTGCCATTTACTCCAATTAGTTTTCCGTTGAATGTCTGTTTCTGCATCTTCTATGCTTTTGATTTTTGGACATACTTGATTTTTTCTTCGGCTACTTTCAGTGCTTTGCAAGCGAGATTTTCATCTCCGATTTCATAAGTTACTTTGTCGCTTAACCATGCAACAATCAATTCGTCCTCGTCGATTTTGTAAAACTTAGCAAATTTCAAAACCTGTTCTCTTGTCGGTTTGCGTTCGCCTCGTTCAAATTTGCTGATAATAGCTTGGTCAATGTCTAACTCTGCCGCAACTTGTCGGAGAATCAGAGAATCCCGCTCTCTTGCAACTCTGATTTTATCACCAAATGTTTCCATAAGACAATGTTTAGTTTGACAATTTTTGTCAAAAGTAGGATAATTATTTAAAAAAAGCGATAAAACCTCTGTTTTTTTTATCAACAGTTATTTGTTGGTAAATGCAATTGTCTTAATATGAGGGTCATTACCTATTTAAAGTATCCCTTCATCCAAGTACATCTTGCCTTTCAATTCAAAGGTAGAATATCTTTGCAGAAAAAATTGCATGAGAAACAAACTACAGAAATATCCTTTTATCAATCATCGCCGGACACATATAAAACTATTACAATGGCAAGGCGACGGATTTGCCTCAGTCCACTCCCGTGACCCCGGAGGGATTCGAACCCCCAACCAACTGATCCGAAGTCAGTTATTCTATCCAGTTGAACTACGGAGCCATTTTCTTTCCAAAAGTAATCAGAATTCAGAAATAAATTGACTTCCCATATCTGAAGTCAACCCCTAATGGAATATGAAACGGTATCAGATTAAGCAATTGTTGTGAACCCAGAAAGAAATTGATTCTTCGTGATTCATACCCAACTAAACACCCTCCGGTTGTGCCGAGTAGTGTTCCCGTCCCAAGATTTACAGCTAAAAAGATTTTTTGAAAAATTGAAAATGAATTAATTGTAGTGAATTGAATGTTTTCATTCCATCTGTATTTTTGTATGAAAAAACTCAATGTATAACGTTCATTAAACTTATAAGTAGAGCCAACTTCGAATAAGGTAGGAAGATAGAGGTTCAAATTACTAGTAGTAATAATGCTCTTAATTTCCGTAATAAAATAATTAATGGAAGTAACGTATGGTAAGTGGTTATATTTACTATAACTTGAGGTATCTATTTTGGGCTGATTTATTGTAGTAGAATCGTAATTAATATTTGGTAACCATTTATTTGTAGAATCAACAGAAATAGTATATTCATAATAACTTTTAGGGTTTGATAACCAGCCTAGGTCATTAATATTTGCTGAAATAGAAATGTTTTTATTTAGTTGATAATTAATACCAATACTTATTCCTCTTCCTTGATAGTTGAATAAATTATCTGAAAAAATCCAGGAGTTATTGTTAAAAATGGGTGATAAATGATTGTTGAATGATACATTGGAAATTCCTGAAAACATCTGGTCAAAAAAAGTATTTTCTTTTCCTAACATTCTAATGGTTCCTTTGCTGATTGAGTGTGAACTATCAACCGGATATGCTATGTAATCGGATTCTGTAATCTCAAAAGAACTTTGCTGGATTCCTCCATACCAATGATAAAAAAAACCAACCCGCAATCTATTATCCAGAAAATCTTTATTAATTCCGTAGGTAGTTCTTAGATATGAAATTCCATAAGATTCAGTATTAAAAATTTTATATAAATGTTGGTTAATATAATTGGGCATACCCATTATTAATATATTAAAATAATTATCACTAATTGAAAGTTGCCCTGCTGAAAAATAATTGCACGAATAACTGAGTTCAATTCCTTTTTCCCTGTTAAATAAATAGGATAACCGGAAAAATTCAATTGACGTTTGCCAGTTAATATAATTCATCGAAGTACTCAGGGACCAATTATCAAGAGAGTAATCAACCGTTTCACCCTCATAGAACTTCAGGTTTCGGATCGAATTTTTTCCCATAGTTGTTAAACACGAATGAAACTGAAAAACACTGTAGTTGAAGTTAAACATTGTATCGCTGAAAACTTTTCTTTGAGGGTAGGTTGAAAAGTGAGAAATGATGGGAGAGGGAATATTTTTTGGAGTTTGCCCATAAATAAAATAATTAATGAGCAAACAAAATATTCCGGTGAAAATGAAGAATCGTTTCATTGTTCTGTTTATATTATTTTTTTCATCGCTCTCAGGTTCATTAGAAATTCTTTGCAAGGCATACATAATATTCCGCTCCTTTTAAATCTGTCATTTCCATAATCATTAAAAAATATACGTACTAGCTCCATATTTGCTTCGTTTTTGGAGGTTAAGGGTACAAATTTACATTGATTAATTTAACACTATTGTCCGACTAAAATAAGTGATTTGTTCAAATTGCCCTGAAAGGGCTTAACATCCTAACACAGGGCATCGCCCTGTGTAGAATAAACGCGTACTTTAGCAAACCCTGAAATGGTTACACTTCTAATCCCAAACGTAACTATAAAGTATTAATGATAAAAGTCACGCCCTTTCAGGGCTTAGGGAATTACTTGGCTGACATTACACAGGGCGTTGCCCTGTGTTAGTATATTACGCCCTTTCAGGGCTTACAACTGACTTCCCCTCCCCACCTTCCCCCTCCTCTTCCTTCTGAACGTCCGCTCCAGTAACTGCTCTGCCTTTTCGTGTAACGGGTACAGCAGGAGTGCCAGTAAAAAATTAAAGGCGAGTTTCCAGCCGGGAGCGTTTCCGGAAAATTGTTCTATGTAAGGATTCATGAAAACAATGGCTGTTTCAAACAACAGCAAAAAGGGTATGGTGGTGGCGATTTGTATGAGAGCCGGAGGTAAAACCAAACGGCTCAGGAGCAATGTTAATGCAAGTACGCCAAAAAACCCAACCATCACTAATGAATAGCCAATCTTATCTTCCCGCTCTTTTTCAATGCGGGCGGTTTCTGCCGACTGTTCTGCTTTTTTCTGACGCTCAAAATCCTCTATCTCTATTTTATGACGGGTTTCTAACTTTCCTATTTCCTTGCTTTTTTCCTCATTGAACAGGGTGTCTTTGACGGTGTCGTATTTTTTGTAGTGGGTGAGGGCGAGGCGCAGGTACGTTGAGACGCCCAAATTGGGTGTCTTAACATGCCCTGATTCTGCCAATTGTGCCAGTGTATCGTAGAGGTTAGTAAACATTTCATGAAGATCCTTTTGAGAATTAAGATCTCCTATTTCTGTTGATAAAACTAATGCACTATCAAGATATTGCTCCGCCTCATTAAATTGCCCGAGTTTGGTGTAGACCAAGCCGATGTTGCCGAGGTCTATTGCAATACCGTTTTTATCTCTGAGTTCTTTATCAATCTTCAACGCATCAGAATAGTTTTCCAATGCCTTGGGATAGTTACCCTGCTCCTTGTAAACAATTCCGATGTTGCTGAGGTCTGTAGCAATATCATTTTTATTTCCGAGTTCTTTATCCATTTTCAATGCCTCAAAATAGTTTTCCAATGCCTTGGGATAGTTTCCCTGTTCATCGTAAACAATTCCGATGTTGCCGAGGTGTCTGGCAATACCTTTTTTATTACCGAGTTCTTTATCCATCTTCAACGCCTCAAAATAGCTTTCCAATGCCTTGGGATAGTTGCCCTGGTTTCTGTAAACAATTCCGATATCGCCGAGGTGTCTGGCAATGTCGTTTTTATCATCGAGTTCTTTCGCCATTTTCAATGCCTCAAAATAGTTTTCCAATGCTTTGGAATAGTTGCCCTGCTCATGGTAAACAATTCCGATGTTGCCGAGGTGTCTGGTAATGCCGTTTTTATTACCGAGTTCTTTATCCATCTTCAACGCCTTAAAATAGTTTTCCAATGCCTTGGGAGAGTTTCCTTGGTTATAGTAAACATTGCCGATGTTGCCGAGGGAGGTGGCAATGCCTTTGCGGTCCTTGATATTTTTTCTTATGGTAAGAGATTTAAAACTATATTCAAGTGAAAGGGGATAATTTCCTTTAATCCTGTTAAATTCTGCAAGATTGTGATAAGAGTTGGCAATACCTTTTTGCCATTTGCTTTTTTGGGCAAGAGAAAGCGATTGAGAGGAAAGAATAATAGAAGTGTCGGGATTGGTGTTGCGAAACTCCCAGCCGAGGGCATTGAGGGTGTTGATGCGGGTGGTGTCGTGCAGGTCTTTTTGCAACTCTGCGTTCAATGAATCGGTATTAAACACAAAGGCACTAAGAAAAAACACGAAGGCACTAAGAAAAAAAATAAAGAAAAGAGTAAAAAATTTTGTACCCATTGTGTTCCTTTCGTGTTCTTTGTGTTTAACTTCGTGTTCTTCGTGTTTAAAACTAAATCCCAACGTCATAGCCATCCGCTTTTCAGAGAAATAATAAACAATAGAAACCGTACCGGCAAACAAACAGCTCAACAGGGTTTTATACACTACTTTGTTTTGAGTGAGCGTTTCTATGTCGGTATCAAAGTAAATCAGAAGTGTTTCAAAAAAGATAAATATGGTGGCAAAGAGCAGTCCTAATGCAAAAGCATGTTTATTTATTGCAATAACCCTTTGCGCCATTGCGCCTTTGCGTGAAACTTTTATCTGCTCCGGTATCCTCGCAAGCAGACGTCTGCTGTTTAACAATGTAAGCAATAATAGAGTAAACAGCAACACAATCACTGCGTATTGCAACATATCCCTCCTGCCAACTGATACTGTCTCCTGCCTGCTTCTTTCCTCCTCCTGTTTGGCTTTTTCCAATGCATCCATTTCCCATTCGTGCTGTGCCTCTAACCCGCCTATCTTCTTGCTTTTCTCTTCGTTGAATATGGTGTCTTTGGCGGCACTGTATTTTTTGTAGTGGGTGTAAGCGAGGCGCAGGTATGTGGAGACGCCAAAATTGGGCGTCTTTACATGCCCTGATTCAGCCAATTGTGCCAGAGTATCGTAAAGTTGGCTGGTATTTTTCTCATAATACATGGAATAATTCAAAGCTCCTATACTATCGCATAATGCAAGGGCGCTGTCAAGATATTGTTCCGCCTTATTAAATTGCCCGAGTTTGGTGTAGAGCGAACCAATGTTGCCGATCCATGCAGCAATATTGTTTTTATTACCGAGTTCTTTCGCCATTTTCAATGCTTCGTAATAGTTTTCCAATGCCATGGGATAGTTGCCCTGCTCATCGTAAACAATTCCGATGTTGCCGAGGCGTATGGCAATGCCGTTTTTATCTCCGAGTTCTTTATCCATCTTCAACGCCGCAAAAAAGCTTTCCAATGCCTTAGGATAGTTGCCCTGCTCATCGTAAACAACTCCGATGTTGCCGAGGCGTATGGCAATGCTGTTTTTATTACCGAGTTCTTTCGCCATCTTCAATGCTTCGTAATAGTTTTCCAATGCCATGGGATAGTTGCCCTGCTCATCGTAAACAAGTCCGATGTTGCCGAGGTGTCTAGCAATGCCGTTTTTGTTACCGAGTTCTTTATCCATCTTCAACGCCTCAAAATGGTTTTCCAATGCCTTGGGATAGTTGCCCTGCATAAAGTAAACATTTCCGATGTTGCCGAGGATGGCGGATATGCCTTTTTTGTTGTTGCTCCGCTTGTCTATTTCAAGGGACCTTGAATAAAAATTCAATGCTTGGGGATAGTTACCTATATCAAAATTATATACACCAATATTTCGCAGGGTATTGGCTTTTCCTTTCTGTCCCGCTGTCCACAAAGCAGTTCCTTCGCTTACACTCCGGACAAGTTTTTCTGCTAATTGGAGAGCATGCTGTAAAACAATAAATGAGGTGTCGGGGTTGGAGTATTCGTATTCCCATGCGAGGGCGTTGAGCAGGTTTATGCGGGTGGTGTCGGGGAGGTTTTTTTTCAGTTCTAATTTGAGGGAGTCGGCTTTGGAGAAATAGAAACCACAGGAATTATTTTTTAAAAGAATTAAGAGCGATAAAATAATTGAGAGTTTTATAAGTTTCATTTCGGTATTTTTTTTTAAAAGAACTTGCGCTGGTCAAAAAGACCTCACCCCAGCCCCTCTCCAAAATGGAGAGGGGTGAGAGAGATGTTGTCAATCCTTCAAGACCTCACCCCAGCCCCTCTCCAAAAAAATGGAGAGGGGAGAGAGATGTTGTCAATCCTCTAAGACCTCACCCCAGCCCCTCTCCAAAAAAATGGAGAGGGGTGAGAGAGACGTTGTCATTCCTCCAAGACCTCACCCCAGCCCCTCTCCAAAATGGAGAGGGGTGAGAGAGACGTTGTCATTCCTCCAAGACCTCACCCCAGCCCCTCTCCAAAAAAATGGAGAGGGGCGAGAGATTAGTCATGCGAAAATTATAATTTGCTTTTTATTCCCGATAGTGTGTCTTTTATTGTAAGTAATACAGATTCAAGATTATTCAGCACTTCATAATTTGTAAATCGAATAATATTATACCCTGATTCTTTCATAAAAACATTTCTTTACATATCGTATTCCATCTGAATAGGTATATTATGAATGTCACCGTCTATTTCTATGATAAGATGTTTTTCCATACAACAAAAATCAGCGATGTATTTACAAAACGGAAATTGCCGTCTGAATTTATGATTATAGAACTTCCTATTTCTTAAAATTTCCCACAAGATTTTTTCGGGAGTTGTCATTTTTTTTCTTAGCACTCTAGCATTTTTAAAAATAGTTGTTTTTGTATCAGAAAAAATCTCATGCAAATCCATAAAAATGATTTTTAAGATTTCAAAAATAAAACATACAAATGAATTTTGGACGAAGAAATTACAGAAAATTGAAAATTATAGACAATTTATCAATTTTTTTCACAAACGTTAGAATACACATAACAAATCTCTCACCCCTCTCCATTTTTTTGGAGAGGGGCTGGGGTGAGGTCTTTTAGAAAGGTCGTGGCTATTTTCGCTAAGTTCACGAATTATTGTTTTTAAAAAATCTTAAAACCGTATTTAATCAGTGTAATCAGTGGCTAAATTTTTATTTAATTAGTTGTTTAATTAATTTTGGTACTGAACATTAATAAAATCATTTAATAATCATAATTTTGCGCCATGGAAAAATACGTTGACCTCATCAAACAAACCTTTGACTTCCCTCAAAGCAGTTTTGATGTCAAAAACAATCAGCTTTCTTTTCACGGAATTCCATTGGTAAATGTAGTGAAAAAGTATGGAACTCCGCTGAGAATTACTTATCTCCCCAAAATTGCCCAGCAGATTCAAAAAGCCCGGACACTTTTTCATAATGCCATTAAAAAGTACAGCTATGACGGAACTTATACCTATTGTTATTGTACCAAGGCATCCCATTTTTCTTTCATTCTCGAAGAAGTTCTGAGAATCGGTGCCCACATTGAGACCTCTTCCGGTTTTGACATTT
>Ga0156019_1142_pt1 | contig 14783 bp, 13 predicted proteins | sample RifCSPlowO2_02_FD_107673 | JGI IMG/M metagenome (GOLD analysis project Ga0156019, IMG submission 107673) | Bacteroidetes bacterium RIFCSPLOWO2_02_FULL_36_8
GTACAAATCAAGCGAAAAATCGTAAGGCGGGTCATACCACTTATCAAAAAAAGAACGATGAAAAAGATTAGGCTGAGCATTTATATCGTTAAGTGAAACTCCAAGATAGATACTTTCAAAAACCCCCATTCCCCATGTGAAGAACTTATCTGCTATAGGACGACCATACCTGTTGCCCTTCACAAAGGTTTTTTCTGGCTGTTGAGCCTTCTCAATCAAATCAAGTGCTTTTATTACATCATTAGGGTCTGTCTGCATATCTGCATGTGTCCAAGCAAGAAACATGCCTTTTGCTGACCGAAGACCGGATAGTATCCCAAAACCATATCCTTGATTAACATCTACCTTCACAGTGCAAGCAAACGGATAGTCAGGTAGGATATTTTCCATCACAGATTGAGAGTCGTCAGTTGATCCATTATTGACGAGTATCAACTCAACATCTTTTCCTTTGATAACCTCATTGAACCGCCTGAGTATCAGCGGTATATTCTTCGACTCATTATAACACGGGACCACTATAGAAAGTTTCATCTAAACACCCACCATTTCTGCCCTATAAAATTCAAAACAGTGCTTGTGCCGGTGGCAGCCAAAAAAGAAGGAAATATCAAATCGGGAAAAATGAAAAGACTCATCTTGTTTACTGAAATATTCGCACCTAAAGTTATCGTATAGAGTAACGCAAATCTTGTCATTTCAGAATAGGATTTTCTTTTTTGTTCAAATGTCCAATACTTGTTTAGTATATAAGCTACAACTGTCCCACTGATAAAAGAAACGGTCTTAGCCGGAGAATTGTCCAGGAAATTAAGCAGTAGATAATACACAGACAAATCGGTTCCAACAGCAGAAAACCCGGCAATCAAAAACCTTTTCAACTCTATTCTTATTTTGTTCAATTATATTCCTACTCGAAAAACCTGTACTTTGAATCAAGTTCATCAATAACATTCCTATTGATTGAGATATCAATATCGAGCCTATATGGGTGCCATCTGCATTTATGGAAAAAACTTCGCCAGTATTCATAAGTCCTCAAATCATTTGGAGTTCCCCAGCATATATATGATTCTACTTCAAAAACTTTTACCTTAAGACCTATTTTAATCAATTCATTTATGCAGTTATCAACATAAAACTCACCGTTAACCCTGATATTTTTTTTATACATTTCCTCCAATGCTTCAGTGAAGTATTTTGCTTTCTTAAAATAAAATGTCCCTACTATCGCATGGTCATTATAAGGATTATCAGATATTGCTTCCTTAACAGATACGCCAAGCACATTATCATCCTTATCCACTCTTACCCATCCATACATTTGAGGGTTTCTTTCACTTGATGGATGATGTCTGAAACTCCACACAACAGCATCCACAGCCTCATCATTAATTAAACTTTGGTACTTCTTTGCGTCCCACAGCATTCCGTTATCACACACCGCAATCAGTAGAGAAGAATCCAAATCCTCTCCTTCTAAACCAATTTCACAAGTACATGCTTGACCCTCTGTAATCATATTTATGCCCACAATCTTCGCATTCGGATATGCCTTTCTAATTTCATTTTCCAGAGGGTAATTATCAAGATGTTCTGCAAGGCAGACAAAAATATGTCTCTCAGCGTTAGGCAGATAATTGGTTGCTTGAATTATCATTGGTTTTCCGCTAACTTCAATAAGAGGCTTAGGTAATTTATATCCTTCATCGGTAAATCTTTTGCCTTTCCCCGCTAATGGAATGAGGTTGATACTCTTTTTATTTGGTTTAATATTTTCTTGTGGTTGAATAATATGTCTAAAATAATCTGACCATTTTTTATATTCCTCCAAATCCCTAGGTGTTCCCCATTGGAGCATATGCTGTATCTCATAGATCGAGATATTCAAGTTGTCACTTTTCATAAGGTTATAGACCATGCTTACATAATATTCTCCATTTACACTTATATTCTCATCCATCAGCTGTTTAAAATATTTTTTTACATAACTGCCCTTTTTAAAATAATACGTGCCGTCGGACGCATATTCTTGCATTCTGTTATCAGTGAATGGCTGTTTCTCCCTTATCTCAAGCATCCATTGTTTATCATCTCTTATGAAAGCATAATTTGTTGTTCCAAGCATATGTGGATGAAAACCTTTATAAGACGGGATTGCACCATCAGCATTCCTGTTTCTCGTGTGTGTCAGGAAATCCTGATAATCCCAATACTTTGAGAAATCACAATAATTGACTATGACCTCCTCATCGTCACCTATCATATCAAACGCATAACTTACTGCATATACAGGACCTTTTTTGTGAGGGGGGATCTCAATAATTTTTGAGTAGGGCGCTATTCTCGTCAATATCTCTTTAATGTTGGTTTGCTTCAGGTGTTCACTGTTACAGATAAAAATAAAATCTCTCTCTCCAGAGAACAGGTCTACGATATGCTCAACTATTGGCTTACCATCAATTTCAATTAAAGGTTTCGGTTTTTTATAGCCTGCCTCTAAAAATCTCTTGCCTATTCCCGACATCGGTATGACAATCTTCATTTTAACGCTTCCCCGATATTCGCTTTTTCCTGTATTTTTCACTTTCCCAGTTTGCGATATATTTTGTTTCCTCGTGGCTTAAAAATAATGGGTTGCCTTTTTCCTCTATCAATAATAAAACCTTCAAGTGTGCTTCCAATGTCTCTTCCATTGCCTTAATTTCATTCAAACTTTCTCCACTAAAAACCACTGCTTTTCCATTAAAAATCATCACTTTGGGTGGATACCCAACAGTTTCTATAAATTCCTGTATCATTAATCGAACCTTTCCGTAATCAGCGCCTCCCTCAATATACAAAGGATATTCGCCACAATAAACAATCTGGTCAGGATACAGTGCCCCATCGGTGAATAATACCCTTGAATTTTCCTTCTGTAACACAGAGTGGATTACATTTGATTCAGAAACTTGCAGATAACCATAGGGAAGATGTATTGAGGCAAATGCTTGTTTAAGTAAATTTATATAATCAGTTTCTTTAATCGTAACATTTTTTTTTTTACATTCGTCCCCCAGAAACCTTTTAATTCTTTCATAACCTTATCATTTAACAAATAAATATCCTGCTCGTTATACGAAGAAATTATTACGCCATGATTTTGAAGAAAAACAACTTCTGGAACTGTGCCATTACAGGCAACATATTTTTTCAGATCATTTTTCAATAAAACCCCGAGCGGGTAGCCGGGACTATCATAGCCAATCCATAGATATTTTATTTTATCTTCAAAAATCTTCTCTGCTAAAGTCTCTCCTCTATTAATACAGGTAAGCGCGTTAACGTATACCGGATGGACATGGACAACGTACTTATTAAGCAGGGCATGAAGGAATGTCTCTATTGAGGGTCGTTTATTTGAGCCGTCTTTAACAAGACCTTGCAGTCGCTTTGATATAATCAAATCCCTTTCTCCGGGTGCTAATTCCGAGATGTCTTTATCTTCAAGAATGTCCAGGACCTCGGTCACATTTACAACTATAAAACTATCACTCTCAGCCATACGCATGGTGCTACCGGAAGCCTTTACATACATCTTTCCATCCCCAACCTTTACAGAGATATTTCCCCCTCCACCCTGCACCATATCCGTATCTTCCCCAAATTTTCTTGATATTTCTATTATTGAATTCAATTCTTCCATGGCAGACTTATTTCCTATGGTGGACCCCGTTCAGCATGTCTATTATTTCAGGAAAAGATTTAACAATAAACATGGGTTTGTCGTTTTCATCCCCTGACAAGATTCCAATCCCTTCTTTGTCAAAAAGTATAGTCGTAGCCCCAATGCTATTCCCTCCGACAATATCCTTCTCCATACTGTCTCCTATGACCCAGACCTCTTGCGCTGCAACTCCGATTTTTTTCAATGCAAGTCGGAAAATCGGCATCAAGGGTTTTTCCAATCTCGCCTCTTCGGAAGTAACAACAGCATCTATATAGTTATCAAGCCCTAATATTGCAATCTTTTTCATTTGCACATCCGCTGTCAGATCCGTAACAAGAGCTATTTTAACGCCTTTTTCACAGCACTTTTTCAGGAAGTCAAAAACACCGTCATAAAGCCTGATATTTCGAATGAAGACATCCCAGTAGACGTTATACAAGTCAAGAGTTAACCTTGCTTTTACTCCTAATTTTGTCTTCTCAATAACTCTCTGAAAATAGAGCAGACGGTTATGCGATGAAGCAAGCCCGTTCAATTCTCTATTTATCTCATGTCTACAGATATTGTACAGTTCGCTAAATCGTTCCCTATCAACCCTTGTTTCCCTTAGAAAAAGTTCACTTGCTGCATTTAATCCCTCCTTATGACATGATTTGTAATCATACAAGGTATTGTCCAAATCTAAAAGAATGCCTTTAGGAGATGCGATTTGTGTCATTGTTGTGTCTCAAGACATCGCTTAAATATTTCAAAAACACCAGTTGCAAAATGCCGAAGTAATTTTTCATCCAGAGAGGTTTTGCTGCTGTCAACTCATAGAGATTCGGTATTACTTTATTGGCAGCATCACTTACTTCTTTTTCTGTTATGCTGCCGGTAACCTCTAAGGTCTGATATTTGAGATCATCCTCATGCCGAAAATTAATACTTAATGTCGGCATTCCCTGCAATACATCAATAATGTCCTCAAGATAAATGCTGTTATTGACAGTTAATTTCAATTTTAACCGCAGATCCTCTTCCAATTTAATATTCTCAAAATCAATTTCATTAACAGATGAAAAATTAATGATTATATCGGCAAATTGTTTTTGTGGTTTTATAAATTTATCCGAATCGGTCAATCTTTTCTCTATCTGTTCGATAACCTGCATTGCAGTATATCCCCTTTCCTTCATATCCCTGCAAATCTTCCAATATCTTCTTAGGATTTCATCAGGCTCTATGTAAATTTTAATCTCATACAACCTCCTCATTTGCTCAATATAAAATGGATGAAGCCCGATAAAAAATATTATTTTGCCGGCGTCAACCTGCTCCGGATGGGTAAATGTGCCTTTATCATGGTCATAGCTGACTTTTACAACGGATTTACCATCCTTTAATGCTATCGCGTGTTTCAATTGCTCATGAAGTTTGTTGCCATATGCATGAAGGTGCGTATAAACCTTCCACTCCTGATGCCCTCTTGGCCATTTATGGTAATCATCTCCGCTCACAGCAATGCAATTTTCATCACCCAAAATGTTTTTAAAACAGTTAAAAGTCGTGTCCTTGCCTACACCGCTATCGCCTCCCACTCCTATCATAACCGGTTTTTTCTTGGGCTTATAAAGTTCATTACTTACTATGCCTTCTCGGTATATCCAGTAGGCAATCACCACAACTGATGACTGTAGAAGAGTAAAAATAAAATCACTTGCGACCCTTTTTCCTAAATTGAGTGTTTTAAATAACTCAACCGGTGAAGGTAACTCCGCTATTGACCTATTTAACAACCCCCAGGACTCAAAGATATCGGTTTTTTCATAGGTCAAAAAATAAAATAAGTACAGGAAGCTGAAAATAGCGAGGGGAAATTTTGAGACATTTGGGTTTCTGATGTAAAAATACACCAAAAAGGGATATGCCCAGTAATACCATCCCGGCATCGGAGGGACAAGAATAACGAGAACAACAAATATCATCGCAAAGTAAAGAATGGCAACATCTCTATTAAGTTTTTCAAAAGCTATAAACCGCATAAACAAAATAAACAACGCCGCAGGCGCCAAAAGCATGTTCAGACCAACCCTCTCAAGATCAAATGGAAATCTTAAGACAAATATATTCCCTTGTTCGCTTGCCTTTATAACGAGATGCTTGTAACCTTCTGTAAATATAACCGGGCCTACAAAAACAAAATAACCGGTTGCTATTATGAAAAGGAGAAAAGCAAATCGCTTTATTGACAACCCTTGCCTCCAACAGTACACCAGATAAAACGGGACTGCGATAAAAAGATGTCCCTTTGTAGCAAGAGCCATAGATAAAATAATGCTTGATAAAATATATTCTTTGGAAAATAAAAAATAGAGGCTTAAAAGAAAAATTGCCGTAGGCACCGCATCCAACTGCCCGTGATAGTAACTAATGTAAAAGACAATTGGCGAACACCAGTAGAGCCATAAAACCTTTTTAAAATGATTCCTAAACCATTGTACAAGTACTAAATATATTGAAATATCGGCAATTAATATTGGAAGACGCATCAAGAACAGGTCAACAAAACCTATGTCCTGCCAGTTTAATGCAGTAAATGGTGATATTATTGTATATGGAATTGAAAGAACGAGGAGCATCAGCGGCGGATATGGGAATGCCTTTAGTTCCCCAACGCTATAAAAATAATCCCATGGATTCTGGAAACCTGACGACACAAAGTATTTGACAAATGGCGCAAAATAGCCTGTGAGATAATGAGATGCGAAAAAAGTGCCTGCGATAATCTTTATAAACAAGCAACATAAAAAAGTTTTATTAAAAGAAAATTTGATTATATCTTCTTTAAATGTCATTTAACTTTCTGTGATAACAGATAAAATTTCTTTTTATCACAGTTCCACTCAAGGTTATATACATTTTGTGGTTTATCAATGCTATTTAGTGTTTTATCATTATAATTATATCTAACGAAAAATTTAATAATACCGGCAAGTTGAATGTCATTATTAATAAAATCAGAATAAGTATCCTTAACACCACAATCATTGACCAGCAGATTAATTGTTGAAAACGGCAGTGGAGTAGGAACCACCTGCATCATTGAATTTGCCATTTCTTCAGCCATTAAACCCCTCTTAAGCATCATATCCTGCTTTACTTTCAGTGAATATGCACCAAAAATTAACACTAAAACAAAGGAGATAATTATGATATTTTTTAACTTCTTATCCACCGTCCCATATAAGAACATATATGAATAAGCTAAAATAATCATCAACAAATATGAGGGTCTAAAGGAATAAATTTCAGAAACATGCCTGATAAACACGAACGGGATCATACCGATAAGAGAAAGGCATAATAAAAGAAATAACTTTCCCCTCTGCTCATTTGAACTTTTAAAAATTGCAAAGAATATAACACTTACATTCAGAATCATAAAAAACGCTCCGAATGCAATATAAGCAGGTTTTTTGAAGTAAATATAAGGAGAGACAGTGAAAATTAAACTACTTATCAATAGTTTTAAACTGTTGTAGAGAATATTAAAGCTTAATACTATATCCTGCTTGCCAGACAACCCTCCGGAAAACGCTCCGCCTACTATAATACTCCTCAAATAAAGATAAAATACTAGAATTAGCAAGCTTGTACCAATTATAATGGCAGATTTTCTGATCGACATTTTCCTATTTCTAATGTTTAATATGGTCAACAAACATATAGCTGGAAAAATCGCAACTGCATCTGCATCTGAAAAAAAGCTGATTATATATGAAATAAAACAAATAATAATATATTTGGTTTCTTGTTTCTCCTGCTTAAAATATAAATATAAAGAGACCATAGTTATTCCATAAAATAATGTACCGGTAAGTTTATACACATGGTCAATATTCTGAACGGCTCCAATATTAGTAGGATTCAAAAGAAAAAATAAAGCAGATAAAGCAGCAACTTGCCTATCTTTTAAGAAAAGGGTTGAGGTAAAATATGTAAGCATTATAATACCGATAAAGATGAATAATTTAAATGTATTGTAAAGTGCTAAATCACAAGTTTCCCCTTTTAAATAAATCCCTGTAAATATATACGGCATCGGCCTCCACTGGTTAAAATCATCTTTCACGGAAAGCCACTCAACTAAAGATTTATTGTGCAGTCCTCTTCCTACCTCCAACATCATCCAGTCATCGGAAAATGGCTTTTGGTAGGTTATATTGGGAAAGGCAAAAAAACAATAAACCAAAGAAACTAAGGCAATTAAATAGATGGCATATCTTAGGATTGAATTTTCAGCTTTTTCTTGCATCTTCACTGAAAACTTTTATGCCAGAAATGTACATTGCCAAAAGGAAATTAACATATCCAACATAAAGATTATCTGGTCCTGCATTCATAGCAATAACTACTGCCAAAAGCCCTCCTCCAAAACCAAACTTTACAAGAGTTTGATATTCAGTTTTTTTAATTTTTCTTCCATGCTTAATAAGAGAATATATTAAACTCAACAATATTACTAAACCCACTATTCCAGTTTCAGCCAGCCATTGAATGTATGTGTTCATAGGTGGAAATCGCATACCTGTATACAGCTCTGGCTCCAAAGACGTAATTAAAAAATCAGTGATATCCGTTTCAAGGTAAGTAGGCATAAAAAAAACACTCTGTCCAATTCCAGTTCCAGCAATCGGATAATCTCTAAAAATATTTAACCCCGCAATCCATGAATATGTCCTTATATTTACAGACATAGCTTCTGCAAATCCCCTTAATATAACCACTTCTCTGAAAGCAACAGACAATGAAATTGCAAAAATTAATAAAGCAATGCCAATAAATAAGGTTTTTTTGCTTACGCTTTTCCTCACAAATATAAGAAAAATCAGCAAGGCAGACGTTATCCATGCTGCTGAGAAAGTAAATATTAAATCAATTGTAGCTATTACAAATAATATTTTAAAAAAAACCCGTGCCCGTACGCCTTGATTCATCTTTAACATCATGAAGGCAACAAAGTAACCGCTAACCAGTAACCCAGCCAAAGTCCCCGATTCTCCAATATAACCACCAACCGGAAAGTACCCTTCAAACCTAGAAGGTAATATATATCCTACAGTTATATTAAAAAATCCATATAAAATTATTTGTACAAAAACAAAAAAACATACTATTAGATATGCAAAAACAAAATAATTTATAACTTTAAAATATTTTCCCTCCGTATTGACATTTGAAACAATAAAATTTATAGCAAATATGGAAAGAAACAGCCTCAGAAGAAAAGAAACCCCACGCCAGTCGGGCGAATTCAGACCTGTTGCCCAGACATACGAATACGACACATCTAGTACAGCCTTGGACGGGTCTATCTTGCTGATTAGTAGGGATATTACTGCCCATAGAAGCAGTAAAAATAGCGGTTTCTGAAGCGGATACCTCTGCAACGACAGATGCCCTTTTGTAAAACCGTCCAGCAAAAAAACACCTGCCATTAACATTGCCACAATTGATGAGGCATTCATTGATGCAATCTTCAGAGTGTCACCAAGAAGGAAGATCGAAAAAACAAAGAGAATCACCAAATTAAACTTTACGTTGCCGTTTTGGGTCTGACGGAACGCGAAAAATTTAGGATAAAAGACTGTATCTTTCTTCAAACCATCCATTTAACACCATAATAATTATAATTGTATACATCAATGAGTTTATTGATATAACTTTTCGCACTGAATACAGACCTGAGCCTCTCAATGTTTCTGTCCTTTAAAGGTGCACCTGAAACAGTATCAGCGTAACAACTCATCAAAGCATCCTTCACAGAATTGGTGTCCTGGGGGTTCATTAAATAAGCCCCACCGCAAAGTTCTGCAATTTCTTTCATTCCTCCATAGCCTGCTGTTATTAATCTTAAATTCATAAATGCGCCTTCCACAAGTGATAACGGGGCGTTTTCATACCATATTGAAGGTAGCACCAGCGCATCATTACACCTAATCTCCTTTAAAAGCAACTGATGTTCCATTTTGCCGGTCAAAATTATTTTATCCTGCAATCCGTATTTCTCTATCTCTTTCTGGATTACATTCTTTTGAGGTCCTTCACCGATGATTTTAAAAACAAAACTGAAACTATTAATATCTTTTATAGCCTCTATGAACTCTACCAAGCCTTTTTCAGGAGAAAGACGACCCATAAACACCATTTTCAGTATCTTGTCATTTTTGCTCTTAGACGAAGGTTTAACAGCGTTAACCAAATCCATGTTCAAAAATGGATTTCTTATGGTTGACACAAGAATATATCCATATTTTTTTCTGAACAAATTTGCTAAAAACTCGCTTGGCGTTATTATATAATTTATCTCCCTGTCAAAACCATTCAGCATATAAGCATAAATCCACTGCAGTTTTTTCACAAAACTAAAAGGAAATCCTCTTTCATCCCACTTATAAAAAAATATCTGAAATACATCTGGCAGGTCATCAAGTCTGAGAATCTTATTTGAAACCATAGAATAATGCATAAAAGAACTGTACGGGCATAAAAGATGATAATCGTGGGCAGTAAATATCACTCTCAATCTGTTGCCAAGTTTCCTGTAAGTCCTGACAGCATTTAAGATACTCGGAGACAAAAAACTGTAATAATTGTGCAGATGAACTATATCGGGCTTGAAATTCAGTAATACATCAAGCAGCCTCTTATAGTTTTTAATAGAATAAATACGGGAAAATGAACTCGTTTGATTTTTTACTGAATAAATGTATGATAAAATATTATCCGGTTTTCTATGTTTATCACTACCCACAAAAGTTTTAATGATAAACTTATCTGATAATAACTCCTGTGTTTGCAAAAAGACTTGTTCAGCACCGCCTCCTTTTTCAAAATCATTTATAAGTAATAGTTTTTTCAAATGCTTAGCCTGAAATATTTATAGCCACAAAGGCCCAAACAGGAAAATGAATGCTCTTAAATTTTTCTGGTAGAGGACTTTCATTCTAACTTTTTGGCCACAACTATATTATTGTGATATAAATTCCGATTATCAGGTAATATTTTAGACAATAGTATGCCAAGCATCGTCGTGGGAGCAATGAACAAAGGATTTAAAAGTATTTTCAGATATGGAGCAGAAGGTAGAACATATTGACTTATGTATGTATTCCACATTTGAAAAATTGTTTCCACATAATTAGTTGTTTTTTCAATTTTAATTATCTGGAAACCCTTGCTTTCAAGCAGGTATTTAATACCATGCGATGTATACCTGGCAAAATCATAAGGGATTTCGTGTTCATCCCAAACGAACGGAACTGTAATAAGGATATTCGCGTTAGGTTTCATAACTCTTCGCAACTCATTAAGTATCTCATCAATATTAAAAATATGCTCGAATACCTCTGACGAGAATACAGCGTCAAAATGATTATTGCCGAATGGTATCTTTTTCCCATCATAGAATACAGCTATGCTCTCTTTTGCATGATCATGGCCACTTTCTTGTATATCTAATCCGATATATTCCTGCACGCTTAACAAATTTTCATATGGTTTACATCCGCATCCAAAATCAAGCATTATCCCCTTCAAGTATTTTGCATTAGCACTCACTCCCTTAAACAAGCCTTTCCTAATTATGTATGACGGATTTATAAATATAGATACGAACGAAGGTTGAAAACTTTCCTTTTTATAGAATTCCTTAAGTTTGAAAAACATGGCAACTCCTTAGCTATCTCCTATCAATTTGGGAGGATTCGTTGAATGTTTTGTTAAGCAATAATTTCTGGCGTTTTTGTAATTTTGCAATAAATTTTAAGACAGATATTTTTACACCCCTAAATGCAGATCCCATGAAAATAATAAAACCGTATTGAAAGAAATCCGAGAATGTCTCAAAGGCCGGCATTAGTTTCAGCTTCGATACTTGAAAGAACATTAAGATCGTTAATTTCGTAATATGGTTTTTCTTGAAAAGAACATCTTTATAAATGACCTTGTCTTGTCGGCGCAGTATGGAATTATTCAAAATATTGCACAATTCATTCATCAGCCTTGGCATAGATATATCAGTATCATGGACGGTTATGGTCTTCTCATAAGCGTTGTTCGCTATTTTATTTCGTAACTCTTCATTTTTAAGATAATACCGGACTTTTTTAAGAAGATCATCCTTGTCGTAGAAAACATCCAGGTCTGTGCCAATTTCGAAAGCACACCCAAGAGACGGCCAATACTCGCTAAGACAAAATGACTTTGTCAGCGCTATTTCAAAAGGATTGCCTTTTTGCTGGTTTATAAGATTTACAAGATTATTATCTTCCAAATACCACACATCCACAGTAGGCTTATTACACTTCGTAAAATTCAGATTCACCTTGCTCCTTGAAAAAACCACCGAAATATCTTCTTTTTTTACAAAACCGTGCTCGGAACCATTTCCAAATGCCAGCACATTAACACCATTTCCCTTTAAATAATTCAGGAATTCCCGTCGATCCGCTTTAGTGCAATCCCCCACATAGCTAACGTCTATATCCCGCCTTACATCCACTGGATAGTAATCCTTTTGGGAGAAATTAGAAAGGAAATGTAAGGCAGGAATACCCAGCCTTTGATATGCGAATGTCGCATAATAATCAGTAGTTACAACGGCATCTACCACTTGCGCATAGTATTTGCTATAGGTGTCAAAAATCAATTCATCATCCAGTATCCAGAGCACGATTTTAACTTTCAATTCCGCCTTTAAACACCGTAGAAATTCCGGGGTCATTTCATAATTGTCACCATTGGGGGCAAAAAAGACTACCGATATCATTTTCTCTTTAATGATCTGCCTGATTCGAGCCTCGGTCTTCTTTTCTCCATTTTCAACTATGGATTCTGTGACATAAAAAATCTCTCCTCCGGCAAAGTTTTTAATCTGCAACCGGGCAATAACATCTGCGGCATCATTGTGTCTCTCCGGATCTTTTTTATGGATATTCAGACACAATATGTGCGAAGTTTTAGGATCAATAAGCATTGTTTAATCTTATATGAGTATTTTTCTTCCCTTAAAATCAACCATTTTTAGCAATTTCAAAAGAAGAGCTACATAAAGTGTATACAAAAGAATAACACCTGATAGTTTTCCTATAAAGTTTATATCCAAACAATCATATGCATACTTAAAGCCTATTAATGCGAGTATTAATAAAAGAGAATAAAAACAATTTTTCACAAATAGTTCCTTACTAAAAACCTCAATGCCATATGCTTTACACCGCACATACATATAGATAAATGTAAATAACTCAACAATCACAACGGTAATTGACACGCCAATATGGTTAAAATAATAAATAGGAATCCAGCCAAGCGTTAACACAATTATCGTAGCAAAAATAATGCCTTTAAAAAGTTCCTTGTCTTTATGCATAGCAAGGAGCACATGCACACCCAAAATCCCGCCAATTGGTTGAAAAATAAGCGTTGATGACAATATTTTCATAACAAGTACAGAATGTTGGGAATTTTCTTTAAACAACAAATATAGCAACTCATGAGCGAAAAATTGAGTAAACAGCACTCCCGCAATTGACGTTATCACAATTATTTGTATGTTTTCTTTAGCCAAATGAACACCATGCATCAAATTTCTTTTTAGTGAAAAAGCTATTTGTGGCTGATACACGGCAGAACTTTTCCCTACAAGCATTGAAAATGCAGTAATTAATTGTTCAGCAATAGCATAATATCCAACATATGTATTCCCTGAAACATAACCTAAAAATATTATCGGAAATCTTGTGCATATTTGTGAAAATATAACTACCAAAAAGACTCGAAACCCATTTTTTAATCTCTTAACAATACCTTTAACACTAAAGTAGTTTGGCGCTATACCAAATCTAAGGTACAATGCGCATATTGAGAAAATAAGAACCGTGATTCTTGGGAGTGCAAAAACTATAGGAAGACGAATGTAATCATCTTCATTTTTAATAAAAGCAAGCAATGATCCCACGTAAATTATATTCACAATAAAATTAACAATAACATAATCCTTTAGTTTTTCTATCCCCTGGTAAACGAATGATACATCAAGAAAAGATACAACCAGGTACAGCAATGAAAATAAAAACAAAACTTTTTCACTATTGAATTTATCAAAACAAAAGAATATCGGACTTACCAAAAGCGCGGCAATTAATAAAACTAATTTGGAATAAATAATTTGAGAATATTCATAATTTAACCTTTTTAACGACGTACAGCTTGATATATCCCTAACGCCTGTTTGAAGAAAGCTGTAGCTTACAACTATTGAGAGAACACCCGCAACAGTAAGATAAAATACATATGTCCCGTATTTTTCCACACCAACCTTCCCTACAATGTAGGGAGTTGCTATCAATGGGATAAAAAAAAGGCAAATCTGTATAATGATTAAATTTACACTTGATTTTAATTTTGAATCTCTCTTAATATTAAAAAGGCTATTTGTCATATGCTTGAGGTCTATCTCTAACAAAAAATAGGAAGAAAAGAGTTAATGGGTTTTGTAATTAATTAGAAATAATATCTCAATTTTACAAATTCACACCTTCCCAACCATCTATTGTTTTTCTTACTGCCCAAAACCCATCTTTCATACCTACCTTATCTCCAAAAACCTCATTTAGCGCTATAGTTACCCCGGGGTGGAACCCTTCTTTAGATTGAGGATCAACAATCCAATCCTTTTCACTATTTTTCTTTGCATACTCGAGGTCAATATCTCTTGCACACAACTCAAAGTCATCCCCTGAAATAATTCCATTAACCTTAACAATGTCTATACAATTAAACAGGTCTTTTTTAAAGCCAAGATAAGAATGATCTCCATCAATATAGATAAAATTAAATGTTTCCTGTTTTAATAACTCAGTGACTTTATCACTTGATCCCCTAATTGGAATTATACAGTTACCTACGCCACTAGCTTCTATATTATGTAAAAACATCTTGAAAATCTTATTATTTTTTGTCGCAGCTTTCATTGCTTCTGGTGAATTCCTTGCGGCACCCCATGAATCAACTACAACCAGCATTC
>Ga0156019_1073_pt3 | contig 13128 bp, 9 predicted proteins | sample RifCSPlowO2_02_FD_107673 | JGI IMG/M metagenome (GOLD analysis project Ga0156019, IMG submission 107673) | Bacteroidetes bacterium RIFCSPLOWO2_02_FULL_36_8
AAACTTTTGATGTCCGTAAGAAAATTCAGCAAGCCGATATTTTATTAAAGAGAGGTGCCTACACTCCTGCTGTTTATCTGATGAACAAATCGGCGGATTTAGCAGAAAAATGGGATCTCCTTTATGAGAAAGTTTTTATTTATGACCTTATGGCTACACACATGGGAACCTTACATGGAAAGAATGTATATGAGAAATATGCAGAGAAATATCATAAATCTTTGGAGGAGTTTAACCTCTATATGAAATCAAAACATTATTCACAGGAATTAGAAGTACCGTATGCATTTTTCGACTTAAAAGAAGATGGCTTTAAAGAAAAAGCAACAAAATACATAGCTGAACAAAAGGAAGCATTCGCGAAAACCAATTCTGCGAATATAGGATATTATTATTTGCATACTGGGGCAACTGCTAACCGGATAATGAAAAATTTTACCGAATGTATCCGTTTCAGCGAAGAATTGATAGAGCTACTGAAAAAAAAGACAGAAATATATTCCGACGCCAGATTGGGAATGGCGTATGGTCAGATTTGTCAGGCAAACCTCGGTTTACATGATTATAAAAATGCATTAAAAGCCGCTCAAAAGTCAGTGGAATTGTTTAGCCCTGAAACAGTGAACGAATTAAGAGCCATGGAACTTATTTTTATATCCGCTTTCCATGCCGGCGATTTAAAATTAGCAGAGGATATTGTCAAAGATGCATTTAATCATCCTCATCTCGAAATGTCGAATCTCGACTTTAGCAAATGGCAATATTTCAAAGCACAAATTCTTTTCAAAAAAGGAAATTATGTTCCTTCTTTAAATCAACTCAACAAGATAAATATTCTCTTCAGGGATAAATCCGGATGGATTGTTGGACTAAAAATGCTTGAAATGATGAATCTGGTAGAATCAGGAATTGACTATACCCTAACCTATCATAGGATGGATTCCATGGTTCAAATGCTTGCCCGGCAAAAAGATGTTTTCGCATCCAAGGTTTGGAGAGTGGGCACTGAAGAAGGTATGATTTTAACCCGTATCTTAGCCATTTCAAAAGTTATCCAAACTCTTTTAAACAAAAACAGTGATTTTTATCTGACTAAACTCGAATGTGAAAAAGAACTTAAATTATTATCGGAAGGCAAGGGTGATTATGATTGGAATCCCGCAGGATTGGAACTTTCCCGATTTGATGTTTGGTTTGATAAAAATTGCCCAAAACCCATTACAGTTAAAAAAGGTTAACTAAATCCTACGTTTGTGAGTACACAAACGAACGCAATAAATGCCCAATGACTAATGCCTAATGACTAATGCCCAATGACTAATTTCTAATTTCCCATGCCAAAAAAATTTTCCAATCCATTCGAACTAACCGATCTCACCATGAATATCTCCGAAGAATTAAAGGTTGCAACATTCCGGAGCGCTTACCATAAAGCGCTGGTGAATGTTATTTTCACTGGTTCACAGCTTTCATCACACTTTGATGAAACCTTGAAAAATCATTTTGTGACAGATATACATTATAATATTTTAAGAATATTGCGAGGGCAGTATCCGTCAGCCCTCGGTCCTACATTAATTCGACAACGAATGATACGCCGGGCGCACCAGATTCCAATGCAGTTTTTTATTGCGTTGGCAAGAAAAGGATGGATTAAAGGAATTAAAGTAATGCAACATGGAATTCAGCAAGAATATGTAATTACCAAAGAAGGGTTGGAATTACTTGATAAAATAGACCCGGTAACCAAAGAAGTAGAAGCGAAGTCAATGAAAAATCTTACACCTGTGGAAGCCGAACAACTGAGCAAATTGCTCGATAAATTGAGAGGGTAATTGTTGGAATACAAATTATATCCCCCATTAACAGAGTTAATTGTTGGAATATAAATCGTGTCCCCCGCTGGCGGGGGTAGGGGGTGGAAATGTCTCTGAAAATTTTAAAATGAACTCACGGGATATGAGTTCGTATAACGTGCTTATTTTCATTCCTCCATCCGTGCCACTTCTCTTCCTTCTCTTTTTCATTCCCTTCTCCACCAACGCCCAACAGTCATGGATTTCTGGAACCATCACCGACAGCAAATCCCATAAACCGGTTTCTAACGTAAATATACTTTCCTCTTCAGGAATTGGAAGTATCAGCGATCAAAATGGGTATTATAAATTTACCATCCCTTCGAATAAAAAATTTATTCTGACTTTTTCACACCAATCCTACCGGAAAAAAATTTCGGATACGCTTTTTGTTCTCTCAGAAAAAGAATTACTCTTAAACGTTTCTCTCGTTGAGGAAAGTAAAAAATTACCGGAAGTTGAAGTGCACGATACCAGAAAAATTCCTGACAATGTCCGTGAGCAAGCTGGTGTCACCAAAGTGGATCCTAAAATAATTAAAACACTTCCTTCAGTGTTCGGAGATTTCTCAAAAGTCATTACCACTCTTCCCGGAGTAGCAACCAGAGATGAATTGGCAACCACCTACTCTGTTCGAGGCGGAAATTTTGATGAAAATCTTGTGTACGTAAATGGTATTGACATTTATCGCCCGTTTCTGACCCGTAGCAGTCAGCAGGAAGGGTTGAGTTTTGTAAATCCGGATCTCGTTTCTGATATAGAATTTTCAGCCGGCGGATTTCAGGCAAAATACGGAGATAAAATGTCATCGGTGTTAAGTATTGAATACAAAAAGCCCAGAAAATTTGCCGGCTCTGTCTCTGCCGGATTATTGGGTGGCACTGCCCATGTTGAAGGCGTTTCCAAAAACAAAAAAAATTCGTACCTAATCGGGATACGCCAAAAATCAGCGGAGGATATTCTGGGTACGCAGGAAACCAAAGGTGAATACAAACCCTCATTTACAGACATCCAGACGTTTGTTAATTTTAACCTTTCCAGTGACACTGTGTTTACAGAAAATAAAAAAACGGATTACATCAGAAGTTCCGACCTCGGACTTCTCGGCGCTTATTCGCGAAACAGATATCATGTAATTCCAACCACACAGGAGACCTCGTTTGGGACACTCATGCGAGTGTTTCGCTTGTTTGTGGCATTCGATGGACAGGAAGTTGACCAGTTTGATACCTGGCAGGGTGGCTTGATTTTTACAAGACGTGCAAGCCGCGATTTTTCGTACACACTAACTGCTTCAGGAATGTATTCGGGGGAAAGCGAAACGTATGACATAGAGGGAGGGTATCGTCTTTGTGACGTAAGCACCAGCTTAGGAAATGATGAATTTAATAAATGTGTTTTTGAAAGAGGCATCGGCACATTTTTTAATCATGCACGGAATTTTCTGAATGCGCAGGTGTATAGTTTGGATTATAAAGGATTTTATTCGTCAAACCGTAATAAGTGGGTGTATGGAATACGTTCTTCTTTTGAAAACATCAATGATGAAATTTCAGAATGGACCTTTGTGGATTCAGCCGATTATGTGCAGTTTCATGATTACGTAAATACGAATCTTACACTTACTTCCAAACGGTACTCCGGTTTTATCCAGGATAGCTATCAGTTTGATTCGTTGAAATTATTGACCATCGGGATTCGTTCATCTTTCTGGGATGCTAATCAGGATATAACCCTCAGCCCCCGGTTGCAGTTTTCATGGAAGCCCCTCTGGTTTCGCAAGGATTCAACGCAAAGGGATGTTGTTTTTCGCACAGCCATTGGATTTTATCACCAGCCGCCTTTTTACCGCGAACTGCGCGACAGAAATGGGGTTATCAATAATAATGTAAAATCACAAACCTCTGTGCATTTTCTTTTGGGAACCGATTCAAATTTTAAAATGTGGGGCAGACCTTTTAAACTTTTTACCGAAGCATATTATAAATACATGTATAATATCATTCCGTATGATGTTGACAATATTCGCATCCGGTATTTTGCAAACAACAAAGCGAAGGCGTATGCGGCGGGGTTTGATTTCCGGATTAATGGTGAATTTGTAAAAGGAGTGGATTCATGGTTTAGCTTGGGATTATTAAGAACAGAGGAAAATCTGGAAGGCGACTACGATTTGAATGCCACTCTTGATGTGAACACCGGCGACACGTTAGTCGTTACCAGGCAGGAGAAAGGGTACATTCCCAGACCCACTGATCAGTTGTTTACTGCCTCGGTTTTTTTTCAGGATTATTTCCCACGAAACAGAACCATTAAAATGTATCTCAATTTTATCTTTGCTACCGGAGTGCCATTTGGTCCTCCGAATAGTATGAAATGGCGCTCTTCGTTTACTTCTAAACCCTATTGGCGGGCGGATATTGGATTTTCAAAATTGCTTATCTTTAATGAAAAACGAACTTTTCACTCACGGCATCTTGAAAGTTTATGGGCGGGCTTGGAAGTTTTAAATTTATTGCAAGCCGCAAATACCGGCTCCTATATATGGATTGAAGATATTTACGGGACACAGTTTGCAGTTCCGAACCGCCTTACAAACCGCTTGGTGAATGTTAGGGTTATTGTGAAGTTTTAGGTTCTTATAAAATATATTCATTATTTCCTTCTTTGGTTGTAGTTTGTCCGCGTTAGGATTTTTTCATCTTGTTTGTCTAACCCCAAAATTTCATGTAATTTTGCCCCATGCCTAAAGTTCTCATCCTACTCGGTTCAACCAGCGACGAACCCGTTATGCAGGAAACCGTCCGTTATCTCAACTGGTTCGGTATCAACAACGAAATGATCGTGGCATCAGCTCACCGTGACCCTCAAAAAGTAGCTGAGTTAGCTACCGGTGCAAAAGAAAACGGATATAGTTGTATAATTGCCGCCGCAGGAATGGCCGCCGCTCTACCGGGGGTTGTTGCCGCTCATACTGATTTACCTGTTATTGGAGTTCCCCTTGAAGGTGGGTTACAGGGTGGAATTGATGCCCTTTATTCCATTGTACAAATGCCTCCGGGGATTCCGGTGGGATGTGTTGCCGTAGGAAAAGCCGGCGCAAGAAACGCCGCTGTTTTAACGGCAAGAATATTGGCGTTGAATGATGAAGGAATAAGGAGAAGATTGGAGGAGTTTAAGAGAGGGGGGTATACGATTTAGCTGTTAAAGGCAGATTGGGCACAATCCAAACAATAACCAATAATATCAAAAATATTTTTTAAAAAAATATTACTTACCTTTGACGTAAGTAACGTAATGCGTTAATATGATTATTTCCTTTGGAGACCAAAAATCTGAAAAAATCTGGCAAGGTGAACGGGTTAAAAATATGGCTTCGGATATACAGGAAACAGCTAGAAGAAAACTCAGAATGTTAAATAACTCACAAAATCTTTTTGACCTTACAGTACCTCCCTCCAATAGATTGGAGAAACTTAAAGGAAATTTAAAAAAATTTTACTCCATCCGGATTAATAGTCAATGGAGAATAATATTTATTTGGAAAAACAATAACGCTTCTGAAGTTAAAATTATTGATTATCACTAATCCTAAATCTTAAAAAACATGAAAAAACTAAAAAACGTTCATCCTGGGGAAATATTAATGGAAGAATTCCTTATCCCCTTCGGTATTTCAGCATACAAACTTTCTAATGATTTAGGAATTCCACAAACAAGAATATCAGAAATTGTAAAAGGCAATCGCAGAATAACAGCAGATACAGCGTTACGTTTTTCGCAGTATTTCGGAACTACTGCAAAATTCTGGATGGGGCTACAAGATGATTATGACCTGGAAGAAGAGAATAAATATTTAAAAAAGGATCTGAAAGCAATCAGGCAATATCGAAAAGCGGCGTAATAGAAAAAAACCTGATTTTTCACCCAAATACTTGTTTATATTAAAAAATTCACTAAAATTGCGTGTTTTTTTAAAAACTGTTACTATGAAGAAGTTACTATACTCTCTCCTTGCTGGAATAATCTTTTTTAGTTGTTCCAAACCACCCGTGGTAAAACCGGTAATAATTTCGCTCGGAACCCGTAAAGTCGTCTATACGGATGATTTCAAATATGCTTATAAGAAGAGTTTGCCAAACCCAAACCCTCCCGATGCCTTCACAGAGCCAAAAATCAGGGAATACGTTGACCTTTATTCAAATTTTAAATTAAAAGTATTGGCGGCTGAAATTGAGGGGATTGATACCACCAGAAAATTTAAAAAAGAACTCGAAGGGTACCGGAAACAACTTGCAAAAAATTATCTAAGGGATACTACAGTTCTTGAAAAACTTGCCAAAGAGGTGTATGAACGCCTTAACTACGAAGTAAAAGCCCAGCACATCTTACTCAATCTGGCTCCCGATGCCATTGATGCCGACACAGCCACTGCCTTTAATCGTATGATGGATATCCGGAAAAGAATTGTAGAGGGAGGAGAGGATTTCGAAAAAGTAGCCCGCGAAATATCGGATGACCCTTCTGCTAAAAAGAACGGAGGAAATCTTGGTTATTTTACCGCCATGCAAATGGTTTATCCGTTTGAATCAGCCGCTTATAAAACGGCTGTAGGCACAGTTTCTATGCCTGTCCGGACAAGTTTTGGCTATCACCTTATAAAAGTATTGGATAAACGTCCAGCTCAGGGCGAAATTACAGTAGCTCATATATTAATCCGTGCCGCAGAAGGAATGTCTCAGGATGACTTAGGTAAAGCCGAAACTAAAATAAAAGAAATACATGATAAACTGACAAACAATACTGATACCTGGGAAAATTTGGTACGTCAATTTTCAGAAGAACCTAGCTCAGCAAAAAAAGGAGGAGCACTGCCACCTTTTACCACCGGAAAAATGCAACCTGCTTTTGAGGATGCCGCCTTTGCTTTGAAAGATATAGGTCAGATTTCGAGTCCCGTTAAAACCCCTTATGGCTGGCATATTATAAAATTACTTGATTTTAAAGGAATTGATGATTATGATAAAATGAGAACCGGATTGCTGACAAAAGTCCAGAAAGATTCCCGGTCAGAACTGAACCGAACCTCTCTTATTAAAAAGCTGAAAGTGGAAAATATGTTCAAAGAAATTATCAAAGCAAAAGAATTGGCTTTTACAACGGCTGATAATCTTTTGCCTGAAGGTACGTGGGATTTTAACGAAGCAAATAAGACCTTCGAAGCCCCTTTGTTTACCATTGGAACCAAACCCTATTCTATTCTTGAATTTTTGAAATACGTTAGGTCTTCCCAGGTAAAAAGAGCAGGAATGAGTCCCCGGAGAATTATGGAACAAACGTACAGTAAGTTTACTGACGAAAAAAATCTTGAGTACGAGGAAAGCCGTCTGGAAGTTAAAAATGATGAATTTCGCAGGTTAATTGGTGAGTACAAGGAAGGTATGTTGTTATTTGAAATGATGGATAAAATGGTATGGAGTAAATCCATTGAAGATACATCGGGTTTGCGTTCCTATTGGATTGAACACAAAGATAAATATCAATGGAAAGAACGCCTCGAAGCCACTATATACAGTGCCATTGATTCAATGACGCTTGCCAGGGTTATCAGAGAAATGGAAAAAGGGCGTTATTATGTGAGTGATATGGCGTTGGATAATATTTATTATGATTTTGCAAAATTTACACTGCGTAATGATTCAAAATTAATCCTCGACAAAGTGGCATCCATCCTGAATGAATCAAAAGATTTAACCATGGATGTGGAGGCACACACTGACTCAAAAGGCACCGACCAACGTAATATGAATCTTTCCAAGAAAAGAGCGGAATCGGCAAGAGATTATATTGTAAGTAAAGGAATTGATAAGGGGAGAGTGAATGCCATTGGATTTGGCGAAACAAAACTTTTGGTAGCCGATGCAAAAACAAATGAAGAACATCAAAAAAACAGACGCTCCACTTTTTCTGCTTATTCCTCTGATTTGAATGCCTTGGTTAAATTGATTAATAAAACATCCAGTTTGAATTTTAAAATCATGGAAAAGAAAATAGAAAAAGGAGACGATGAATTGAGCCGTGCCATTAAATGGGAAATTGGTTCCCAGTATGCACGGATTGAAAACCGTTGGGCTTATGTCGTTGTGAAACAACTACTTCCTCCTATGGTAAAAACGTTCGAAGAAGCGAAGGGAGAAGTTACTACCGATTATCAGAAATACCTTGAAGATCTTTGGCTGGAAGAGCTGAGAAAAGCATATCCACCGATTATAAATGAAGTGGAAGTTAAGTCGCTTGTGAAACAACCTACGACCGTACAATAATAATGGCTGAAACTAAAGAATCCTGGGGCTCCCGTGTTGGTTTAATACTTGCCATGGCTGGAAATGCTGTTGGACTTGGAAATTTTTTGCGTTTTCCGGTTCAGGCAGTACAGAATGGGGGAGGAGCTTTTATCATACCTTATCTCGTTTCCTTCTTGGTAATGGGAATCCCAATGCTATGGATCGAATGGGCTATTGGAAGATACGGTGGAAAATTCGGTGACCACTCTACCCCTTTTGTGCTGGGTAGAATGGGTAAAGCCAACTTTTGGAAATACTTCGGTGTTTTTGGTATTTGGACCAACCTGGCAGTGGCATCTTACTATTGTTACCTTGAATCATGGACACTTGCCTATACATGGTTTTCAATTGACGGTACTTTTGTTGGAAAATCTCTCGAAGATGTGTCTGCCTTTTTCAATTCTTATACCGATTTAGGTACAGGGGGAATCATTAATTTCCCAAAAGTAGCAATCATTTTTTTCCTGATTACCTTAATTCTGAATACCTACATACTATCCAGAGGGTTGGATAAGGGGGTAGAACTTGCTTCTAAAATAGGAATGCCACTCTTAATACTCTTTGGCGTATTTTTAGCCATCAAAGGGGTCACTATGGTAGCCGGTACGGAACCACATTCACCAAAATTTGATGGAAGCGTAGGGCTTGATTTTCTTTGGTCACCCCAATTTGATTCCTTGAAAAATCCGAAAGTATGGATGGCGGCCGCCGGGCAAATATTTTTCACGTTGTCAGTAGGAATGGGAACTATTCAATGCTATGCCTCTTATGTAAAACCGAAACAAGACATAGCCCTGAATGCCATGTCAGCCGGTTGGATGAATGAATTTGTGGAAGTAGTATTGGGAAGTGCAATAGTAATTCCCATCGCAGTAGGATACATGGGATTGGATTGGGTGAAAGCGAATGCAGGATTTATGATGGGCTTTAAAACGATGCCTTTTCTTTTTCAGCAATGGGGAACGGCACTTTCTGTATTGGCAGGTATTTGCTGGTTTGGTTTGTTATTTTTTGCAGGAATTACTTCGTCTCTTGCCATGGGAACACCCTGGATGGGGTTCATTCAGGATGAATTCAAGTGGAGCCGGAATAAATCAGCTATTTCATTTGGCGTCATTATTTTTGTTCTTGCATTACCTTGTATATTATTTTTTGAAAAAGGGGTCTTTGATGAATTTGATTATTGGGCAGGGACTTTTTCATTGGTTGTTTTTGCTCTTGCAGAGGTGATTATTTTTGCATGGGTAAAAAACAACTTGAAACTTGGGTGGGATGAAATCAATGAGGGTTCCGACATGAAAGTTCCGCACATTTATAAATTCATCATCCGTTTTGTTACTCCAGCTTTTTTGATTTTTGTATTTTTTGGTTCTATGATAAATCCTCTTGGAGGGGATTGGTTGGGAGCTTTAAGTAGTTTGTTTTCAGGAAATGGCTGGCCCCTTGACAAAGGGAGCGTCATCAGTCAGATGTTTCATTTGCATGTTGCAGACACCCGTTGGTTTATTGATGGAAGAATAACCGATTTGTTTATTACCGATATGTCACGATTCTTACTCATTCTTGTTTTTGCGGGTATCGGATATCTGGTTTATATTGCAGGAAAGAGGAGGAAGAGAGAGGGGAATTATGTATAGAAATAGAAAATAGAAGATAGAAAATAGAAGATAGAAGATAGAAAATAGAAGATAGAAAATAGAAGATAGAAAATAGAAAATAGAATAAAACCTTCAAGGTTTGGTACGGATTTGAGGCGACAGATAACCTAGAAGGTTTGTATTAGTTTAGAAAATAGAAAATAGAAAAAAACTCATGAGCACCGGAGCATTATTAATGATGGTCATCACCGAAGTAGTAATCACTTTCGTGACTGTCCGTTTCTTTATTTCTGTTTTAACTGTGAAACCGAAAGAAGGTGAGTAGAGACATTGCATGCAACGTCTCTACATTCTGCTACTGCCGCTGTTAACTGCCACTTTTTTGATTTTCTCAAACCTGTTTAAGACCGGTTAGCTTGTTGCCCCACGTCCCCATTCATCCATCTCCTCCTTACTCCATAAATCCGGAAAAAAAATCCTGCGCTGAAAACGCGGCGGTAAATATTTCTGCCAGTTTGTGCCACCGGTGGCGGCTATTACATCCGGGTCATTTTGTAAATACCTGACGGCAGAACGATAGTGCACTAAGGGCCAATGTACGTTCACATTCAAATCAAATTGCTTATATTCTTTTTGCAGATTTTCATCTTTTCCATAAATAGATGCTGTTTGCTGAAAATAGTTGTTTAAGTTTTTTTCTTTGAATTCGTAAGCGGTCTTTATAAATTGGGTTGAATACTTTTCTTCAAATTGACGCAAAGTAAGTGTTTTCTTACCGGTTTGAAGTTCCACCGAGCCGGTTTTCCAGTAAATATGTTCATACATTTCCTCGAAGCTCTCTGAATTTTTCAAATTATTTCTCGCGCCGGGTGACACTAAATTAATGAAATCAGTGGCACAAATTTCAATTAAACGGTATTGAGCCGACTGAAATCCGCTGGCGGGTAATAAAGCCATCCGGAATTTCATAAACTCTTCTTTATCCATGCCGTCCACCATGATATCAAAGGAACGTATCAGGTTTTCCCAATACCGGTTTATGCGGTGCATGCGGGTAGTCAGAAAATCCGGTTTGTGCTGTTGGTTGGTTATTTGCTGAATTTCCCACAAAATCAATTTAAAATATAACTCTGTTATCTGGTGATAAATGATGAATACGGTCTCATCGGGATATTTCGTCCTTGTGTTTTGTAAGGTAAGAAGTGTGTCAATATGAATATAATCCCAATAAGTGAGATAATCGGAATAAAGCAAACCATCGAGGTAGGAAACCATGTCCTGCCCCATGGATTTATATTTTTCTTCCAGTTGTGAAAGACGGGTTTTTATTTCGGGTGTGGGTTCCATTTGTTTAGTTATTAGTCATTGGTCATTGTATATTGTTCATTTGTCATTGTTCATTTGTCATTGTAATTAACGCTTAATATCAAACATCAAACATCTAATATCCAATCTTGTACATCAATTTCCCCTGACATTTATCTTATCTGAAATAATCAATGCCTCCGGAAAATCCTTTTTAGCGAGGTTGTATATTTGTTGTGCTTCAATGCGAGTCAGAAAATCACCTATTTTAACTTTAAAATAGGGCTGATTATAAAAAAGATAGGTAGTGACATCAGGTATAATTTTAGATGCCAATTTCCGTTTTTCCATTGCTTCCGTTCTGTCACTGCCGGAAAAAACAAGAACCCTGTACCCTTGTGTCACTTGCTCTTCGTTATTGGGTCTCACTTGAATCAAGCTGTCCACCTCCTTGGAATCATCGTACTGAGTATTCAAAGGGGGGGCTTTATATACTGCAACCGATTTGGAAGAATTTTTTGCATCCGGATATTTTTGTCTCAAGCCGGTTATGTCTTCATTGTATCCATAACTTCCGCCTGTGTTTTTTTTACCGGTTGAGTTGGAAGATGTTTGTGTCTGTGTACCGGCACAGGAAATACAAAAAAGTAGAACGAATAAATAAAGTACTCTGATAATCATACTATTAGTAAACAAATGCTTCATTGTTATATAGTTTCATTGTTTGGTTGTATTAATATGACTCGTTAACAATGCAACAATGCAACAATGTAACAATGCAACAATGAAAATACAACTCTCAATCAATCAACACACACAAATTATTTTTAAAATCTTCCTCTACCGTCTTAAATTTCACATCTTTTTTTACTTGACCGTTTTTGTACTGGACGGAAACCCTGTCGTTCCTACCGGCAATTTTTTGAGAACGAACCGGCTCTTGTTTTTGTGGCGTTTCCTGGTTTCCATTGGTCATTTCAGGACGTTTGAATACCGATTGCGCCTCCTCTTTTGTTGTCCGCAGGTGGTCGGCTCTCCGTCTGGGAATCTGCGCCTCGTGTACTTGCTCTGAATCCTGAACTGGAATAAACCCGTGGCATAGAAAACGAAGTGTTGAAAAGTTAACTTGCTCAATCATTCGTTTAAATAACTCAAAGGATTCAAATTTATAAATAAGCAATGGGTCTTTTTGTTCGTAAACGGCATTCTGCACTGAAACTTTCAGGTCATCCATTTCCCGGAGATGTTCTTTCCATGAATCATCAATAATAGTTAGTGTCACTGCTTTTTCAATGGATTTTACCAATTCAAGGCATTTATTATTTATGGCTTTTTTAAGATTAACCACCACAGGAATTTGAACATGCCCGTTGGAGAATGGAACTAAAACATTCTCAATGGTTGCCCCTCTTGTTTTAAAAATATCAAGAAAAATGGGATATGATTTTTCTGCCATTAATTTATTCTTCCTATGGTAAGTAGCCAGCGCTGATTCGTAAAGATTCTGAGTAATTTCATCGGGTTTCATCTCAGAAAGTCCTTTTTTCAATTCGGGTAAATCAACGGAAAGAATACGAATGGTATCCATCTTAAAATTTTCCACGTCATTTTCCGGATGATATTTTCTAACTAATTCCGCACAGGTATCATAAAGAATATTGCAAATATCTAATTCAAGGCGGTCACCATACAAAGCGTTTCTTCTCCGTTTATAAACAATTTCACGTTGCGAATTCATTACATCGTCATATTCAAGCAGTCGTTTTCGCATGGCATAATTATTTTCTTCCACTTTTTTCTGAGCACGTTCAATGGATTTTGTAACCATGCTGTGTTGAATCACTTCTCCTTCTTTCAACCCCATTCTATCCATCAGCCGGGCAATTCTGTCTGAACCAAACAAACGCATGAGGTCATCTTCTAAGCAAACAAAAAATTGAGAAGTACCCGGATCCCCCTGCCTGCCCGCACGTCCCCGCAACTGACGGTCAACTCTCCGTGATTCATGTCGTTCGGTACCCACAA
>Ga0156019_1111_pt1 | contig 11579 bp, 5 predicted proteins | sample RifCSPlowO2_02_FD_107673 | JGI IMG/M metagenome (GOLD analysis project Ga0156019, IMG submission 107673) | Bacteroidetes bacterium RIFCSPLOWO2_02_FULL_36_8
TGACTTTGATTTCGATTTTAAACGCAATCAGATGTTTGTCAATATCCCCGATAAAAGCCAGATTGAAGTCATTGACCTTGCCACGTTGAAAACAATAAATATCTGGAAAATTTCAGGAAAAGACAACGTTTCCATGGCCGCCGATTATGCAGGAACTAAATTATTTTCATCCCTAAGAAAACCATCGGGATTTATAACCCTTGGCACTTATACAGGAAGAACTACCGGCAACTATGAGTGTGCGTCAGAACCAAGTGAGATTTTCTTCGACCCTTACCTGAAAAGAATTTATATTTCTTGTACGGAAGGGTTTCTTCAGGTATTTCAGCAAAATTCAAACGGCGGATTTGACCCTGCCTTTAAACTTCCGACCATGGAGGGTTCCGTTAATATGCTGATGATACCGTTATTAAATCGCATTTACCTTGCATATCCCGGTTCTGATAAACAAACAGCAGAAATAGGCATTTACAGAATTCAAAATTAATTTTGTTTATTAATTCTGTTTTTTATATATTTGGGGCTATTAGGTGCTTTGGATCTTATTTGATTTATATGTTTTTCAAACTCTACCATATCTTTTTTAAAGCTTTTTCTAGCTTTATAGGATATTCAAAATATCTTCGTGGATTTGTTTGTTTCGTTTTCATATATTTATTATTTTCAAACTACCTGTATAGCCAAAATACATCTCTTACCGGTTTAAACTCTTCTTATCGTTCTGCAAATTCCCATGAAAATGAAGAATGGATTGACTTGAATGGACAAACTATTAATGTAATGCCATTAAATGATAACGTGAAAGGTATTTATGCTTTTAAATCGCTCTCACCTTATTATTACAAAGTTGATTCTGTTTATTTGTTCAATCCAACCTCTACTGATTTCTCTTTAACTCCTTCTAAAGATGGAAGCCAACCTGAAAAGAGGGATATATCCGGCTCGCTTCCTCAAAGCAAGGTAATCGTTGTAATCCAACCTCAGCAAAATTTTAATTCCGGAAAACGGAAATTAGGTCCTGATTTTTATAACAAATCCTCCTTAAAACCCCTTCCAAAAGTACCGTTGAAAAAATTTGAAATAGGTGCAAGAGTTGGGTTAACTTATTTTCATGGTGATGTCATAGGTAAACCTGATATAGCAGTCGGATTTGATGGCGCCAAACCGATTGGTATTGGTTCTGCTTTGCGAGGTTGTCTGGTGATGGGACGTTTCTCCGGACAAAATGTGAAACCGAACTTTGCTTATGATGGCACTGTGGATGCACAATTTAACTACCATGATATAACCTATTGGAATTTTCAAACCTGGTTTGTTTATACTTCCTATCATTTACGACTTAATGTAAACAATCTTGGTCTTTTAAGAGAACCAAATATTCAGCTATACGGATTTTTCGGACCTGGCTTTATGTTTTATTTTGTGAAAAGCAATTTAAGCGATGCAAATGGACGTAAATATGACTATTCAAATGGTCTTGAAAATGCAAAAATGGACGATGATTATGAGTCCTTGCTGTTAAGTAACGATTCATCCTATAATTCCATTCAACCCATCGCAATTTTTACTGCCGGTATGGGTGTTCTTTTTAAAATATCAGCAGATTTTTCATTAGGATGTGAATATGTTTTTCAAAATGAAATGATTCCCAAAACAGATATGTGGGATGGAAGAAGATATCAGGATGTCCCTGGTAATGTGCTTTCCACCGATTATGATGCGTTGTCAGGTTTATATGCCACTATTCTTTATCGTTTAGGTCCTTCCTTAGGTTCGGCTAATGTTGACCAGGAAATGAATGCCGATTACGAGGAAATAATGGATCTTAGAAAAAAAATTCGTGAAATCGGAAGTGATTCGGATGGGGATGGAATTATAGATGGAAACGATCAGGAACCATTTTCACCAAAGGGAGCACGGGTAGGCACTGACGGAGTGACACTCGATTCTGATAAAGATGGAATTCCCGACCATAAGGATTCTGAGCCATTCTCTCCCTATCCAACTGCTGTTGATTCTACCGGTGCCACTCCTAAAGGAACAGATGGAGTGCCACTTTATCTTAAATCGTATATTGATAAAATGTTGAAGCAGGGTGCAGAATCTACTGGTCAACCTGTTAAAAATGAGATGAAGTTACAGGAAGATTGGGATAAGAAGAGAGATTAGATGTTGGATGTTGGATGTTGGATGTTGGATGATTAATTATATCCCGTAAAGCTCCTTTTCTGCCGGAGTCAACTGCCTGATTTTAGATGCCGTCCCTTCCTCGTTAATTTTCTTAATAATCATCTCAGGGTCAATAAGCCAAATTCTTGCGGTGCCATCGAGAGAAGTAGTTACCACATGTTTGCTGTCGGGCGAAAATTTTATTTCTTCAATTTTTTTGGAATGTCCGTTTAACACCAATAATTCTCTTTCTTTGCGAACATCCCACACTTTTGCAACATTGTAAGCACGGGTAGCAATGTAATTTCCATCGGGAGAAATGTCTGCGCCCATTATCCATTCTGTATTCCCACGGGCAATATTACGGGTGACACCCCGTGCATCGGTATATAAAATTTTGTCTCTGAAAATATTTATAAACGTCTTTCCGTCTGATGAAAATTTCAACACCGAATTCGGATATTCATTTAATACATTTCCTAAAAAATCAAAAATTCTTGAAAATTTGTCAGATACAACAATAAATTTATCCTGAAAAGGAATAAAATCCAAATCCACAAATTTTTCGTCAGGCAATTTAACCTGCAATCGTTCATTTCCATGTAAATCCCACAACCGGACGGTGTTATCAAAAGAACCTGTGAGTACAACGGTGCCATCGCCTGAAAAAATTGCCTTTCGCACCATCTCATCATGCCCTTTAAGAATGGTTTTAGTGACACCCGCAGTATCCCAGATGCGGGCTGTTTTATCCCACGATGCTGTTACAATCAGATTTGAGCTGGAAAAATCGGAATAGGTGAGATAATTTTTGTGTCCTTTTAATATGGCAAGCATTTCTCCTTTATAATTCCATAATCTGCCAATTTTATCATTATAAATAGTGAGTATCAAATTACCATCTTTAGAAAACTTCCCATTCAACACTACTGCCTCATTTCCTTTCAAATCCATCATCTTTTCTCCTTCCAGATTAATGAGTGATGCAGTGTATGCTTCGGTGGGAACAATAATATTATTTCCATCGGGTGAAAAACTTGCTTCTATCCTAATAGATGATAACGCATCCTCAGAAATTATCAACATCTTGCTTTTGCGGATATCAACAGCACACCGTCTCAATGCGGGAGAATTATAAGCAGAAACCAATGCCTGAATTGAAATATCACTCTGAAACAGTCCATAAGCCGATTCAGCCAGCCGGTAACTCAACACCGGGTCATCCTGAATTTTTACCACTGAACGAATGGCTAATTCACTGGATTTAGTAATGGCATTCACGTTGGGCATGTTTTGATACCTCGGTAAATTGGATGCAGATTTTAACTTCATGATTTCCGATTCTCTTTCTCTTGCAATTTTTAGTGCAGAATCCGCTGATTCCACTGCTTCCATGTATTTATTAAAATTTTCTTTGGCTAATTTTTCGTTCTTAACCGCGAGCCATCGCTGTTCTTCTGCCATCTTCTTATTCAAAATTACCAACTGTTCTTTTGCATCAAGCGCTGTTTTTAATTTTTCAATCTGGCTTTGTTTTTCTACAATTACTTTTTCTTTTTCTCCAATAAGCGCAATTTTTTGTTTTAGTTCATCTTTGAACTTTAAAATTTGGTCAACCTGCATTTTTACTTTTTGAGTCAACTCTGCAACGTTGGCTTTAAATTTTTCTGCATTGGTAAAATAAAAAACAGAGGATGATGCAAATCCAAAAATGAGCACGACTACTGCTGTCACCAGAATCCTTCGATTTCTTTTGCGTATTTTAATTCCTTTTTTACTTTTTATGAGCAGGTCTTTAAAATCGCTATGAGTGGTTAATTTTTCTTCATAAGGTTTCATCCAGTTTAATTCTTCTTCGCGCAAGAGAATACCTTTTTTACGATAATAGGCAAGCCCATTTACCAATGCCTGGTCCATGTTATACAATTCTTTTTCCTGTCCGGAAAGTTTTTGAAATACTTTTTCAGCTAAACTATCGTGAAGAAATTCATATTCTCCGTATTCATTTTTCTCTTTTAGAATGGAAATGGATACAAAATGCTGAATATAATAGTCAATATCTTTTAAGGGTATTTCGTTTCCAAGCGCCTGGCTGAAATAGAGAACATCTTTTTTACGCATAAACCGCCGGGTACCCTCTTTGGTTATAAATGTTTTAAGAATGGTTTCGGCAGATTGTCTGTCCGGCATTTTCTCAAGCTGATTTTCCAGAAATTCTCCGAGCACATCTTTTATGTCTCCAATAACATCAATATCTGTGATATTAAAATGATTCATAACCGAACCACTAATTTTCTTATTCTGATAAATCCGGTCCAGATATACCTGAAGATAGGTAAGTTCAATGGTATTTTTTCCGCTTGCTACTACGTCAGACACTCTTACAGCAAACCCATTTTCCATAGTCATGCCGCCGGCTTTGAGCATTTCATGGACTATGCGTTGCGCAAGGGTTTGTGACACTTTTTCAAGACGAAAACGGTTATCCAGAAACCCGGGAATTTGTTTTTCAAAATCGTATAATTCAGACCAATATTCTTCGCGGATGATAAAGATAAAATGAACAGGAATTTTTGATTGACTTAAAATTTTAAGATTTTCTACAAAGGTGTTCTTTTCCTCAGGGGTTCCCGAAATAAATAATTCTTCGAACTGGTCATAAATCAGATATACCGGAGAATTTTTTTGGCTATGAAATTTCTCTATCGCTTTTTGCAATGAAACGCTTGCCTTAGTTGATTTTTTTACAATTAATTTTAAATCATCCTGTTCATCTTTTTCTTTCTCATTCGTTTTCCGATTATATTCCAAAAGAAAAAAATTGACAGACACATCATCCGTCCCGGAATTATTAAGTTCTGAATAAATGGAAAAAACAGTGGATTGAGAAATATCATTTCCTCTTCTTACGAGCAAGGGGTGTATTCCTTTTTTTCCCAATTCAGAAACCAACCCGCACTGGATCATGCTCGACTTTCCGCAACCGGAAGAGCCGTACACCAAAAGAATAGTTGATTTTTCTACTAAGGTGAGAAGCTGAGCTATTTCTTTTTCCCTTCCAAAATAAATGGCTGAGTCCTTTTCGGTGTAATAATTAAGGAATTTAAACGGGTTTAGAGGAGTACTAATTTTCTCATCTTGTTTTGGCTGAGAACTTTTTTTTAGGGTTTCTTTTGGTTTTTTTGCCATGGCAGGGTTACTCCGATTGCATCCGGATTTTTCAGGACAGGCAAATATACGAAAAAAAAATGATTTTTCACCAAGTTTTCCACGTAGGATTGTGGATTGACGGAATAAGAGGAATGGTTATGTTTTATTCTGGTAGTTTCGTAGATTAAAGCAGTATTAAAAATTGATAAAAATCATGAAATATTTTTTCTTTTTTATTTGGTTTTAACATACTTATGTAGTACATTTACATTTTATTTTTGTGTTGTTCTTGGAAGGAAACGTTTTTTATTTTTTTATTTTCATTTTTTCGATTTCAATTTTTTAAACGCTTAATATTATTTTTATTTAAATTAGTTTTATCATTGTAAAATTTAACTCAAAACCCTCACCATTATGAAAACTCAACATTTAGTACCCGTGCCACAATACAATACAATACAATACAATACAATACAATACAATACAATACCTATCCATCTTTGCTATCTAACCAAATTTATATTAATTATCTCCTTATTAGTGATAGGAATCAATGGAAAAATATTTGCTCAGCAAGCTAAGGAAAAAGAAGAGGTAGAAGGCGGGGATTGCTCTACATCTATACCTGTATCTTGTGAAACAAATACTACAAATCTACCGGCTTTAATTGACGGCGGGGGGATTGAAAATGATAATCTTACTTCTACTTCTTGTTTTCGCGATGAAGAGCTCCGCTCTATTTGGTATTCATTCACTTTTTCTACGGCAGGTACTTTTACTTTTACAATACACCCAAGTGGATATTACGATTGGTATAATTTTGCATTATATGATATCACAAATGGATGTGCAAATAAAGGAAATGCCATAAGATGTGTATTTAGAGAATATTATTCAGGAGGAAATGGAATTACAGGTTTAAATTTCACTGCAACGGAAACATCAGAATATTGGGGAGATGGATTCGTTAAATATTTAGATGCAGAGATTGGCCATACTTATGCTTTGTGCCTAGATACTGATCTATACGGAAGCGGGATTTATAGTATAACTTTTGGCGGAACTGCAAGATTATCTGGAAACTTACCCACCGCACAATTCTCTAGTTCACCAAACACGGTTTGTCCTAATTCTCCCATCAATTTTACTAACCAATCTACTTATGCCCATTCATATTTATGGGATTTTGGAGATGGAACTGCTACTTCCACCGAATTAAATCCTACCCATACTTATACGACCGGAGCAACTTCCTATACAGTTACTCTAACTGCATTTAACAATTGTAGTTCGGATGTTTTCACGCAAGTTATTTCAGCAAATAACACGGCACCTGTTATTAACCCTATCTCCTCCCAGTCAATATGTGCTCAATCAGAGGTTTGTTTCCCCATTATTGTAAATGATGCTAATTATGATAATCTAACTGTAGAATTTTCAGGTATAACTGGCGCTGTTTTTGAAAATATTTACACTGAACCAGGGTATTATGAAGCGGACTTGTGTTGGACACCCACCAATAGCGATGTGGGTGTATATACTGTTACTATCAGCGTTAAAGATGAGCATTGTCCACCACCTTATCCACAGTCAATTACAACCTACGCTTTTCAAATTACCGTACTCCTCCCTTCAGTAATAACTGTTTACCCAACATCTAGTACAATTTGCAGAGGGCAATCTGTAACCCTCACCGCTTCGGGTGCAAGTTCTTATCTATGGAGTACTGGTGCTACCACCGATTCTATTAATGTAAGCCCAACGATTAATACTACATATTTCGTGAGGGATATCAACGAATGCGGCGGAGTTGCCACTGCTACCATTAATGTAAATTTCGTAACCATTAGCCCTCCATCTCCTACAGTTGAAACATGTGGCGGACAGCCAGGGTCTGTTACCCTCACTGCTACCGGTACGCCACCTTTTATATGGAATACTGGATCTTCTAATGCATTTATCACTGTTAGCCCAATTACTAACACCACTTATGCTGTAACTGATGCCAACAATTGCCAAGAACTTATTACTGTGAATGTAACAGCAAGCAATATTCCACCAGATTTATGGATGAAGGACTATTATGGAGATAATGGTCAAGAACCACATAATTTTGTTCCAGGGCTAGCTTTCGACATTTGGAATCGTGTTTATCAAGACGGTGGTCTTATTCATCAAGACCCTGATTATTCGGCAAATAATAATCCAAACTATCTTTATATTAAAGTAAGAAACAGAGGATGCCAAGCATCTTTAGGTACCGAACAACTTAAAGTTTATTGGACAAAAATGACAACGGCTAGTAGTTGGCCCTTTTATTGGGTAAATTATATGAATTATGGAAAAATTTGGGGTAATATTATTCCTGCTACGCCTGTAACAATTCCCGTAATTCCTGCAGGAGATTTCACTATTATTGAAATTCCATGGTTTCCTTTTAACCCAGCTGATTTTGGACTACCAAAGGTTTATATATGTTTATTAGCAAGAATTGAAACTTCTACACCTAATCCATCGAATCCAAACAATCCTTTCGGAATGGCTTTTGATGAAGAAAGTGATGTTCTTCATAATGTTAAACGGAACAATAACATAATTATGAAAAATATTCATGTTGTGAACGAAAATCCAGATAACATTGTGGTTCAAACTGGAAATGTATATTGTGAAGTCGCTACAAGTTACAATTTCCTATTTAACATTGCTGAGGAAGAAATAAATCAACCGTTTACGGCTGATGGAATGGTTCGCATTGATTTAGGTAAGGAAATATATGAAAAATGGGTAAAAGGTGGGAGAAAAGGCAGAGGATTTGAGGTAGGAAAATTCAGCCACATGTCACGTAACGGGATTTTGCATCATCATTCTTTGCAACATTTTCCTAATGCTCCATCGCCATATACCATTTCCATCACAGGAACCGCAGAAGCTACCATTGAAAACATTCAATTTGAACCCTGTGAACGACTGCCTATTTTGGTGGGTTTCAATTACAATGCTCAGCCGGAAGGCGTCAACAAAAAAGAGTTTAATTATGATGTTATCCAAACTGTCACAGAAAATAACTCTGAAATGGGTAGGGTACGGTTTAATATTCACAGACCTGATTGTGTGACACCCAATGCAGGGGCTGACCAAACGATTGGCAGGGGTTGCAAAACCATCTTAACAGCCTCACCCATTGAGAATGGCAATACTTATACCTGGTACGATAATGCTACCGGCAGTTTTATTGCTCAGGGCTCATCTATTGAAGTTTCACCTGCCAACACCACTACTTATGAATTGCAAATGGTTTCGGTTAATGGTTGTGTTGAATATGACTTAGTAACCATTAATATGGATTCAGATGATAATGCTATTGCATGCATTCCTGACCCAAATGCTTATGGCTGTTTCCGTGAAGTAGAAGTTATTCCCAACCCTGCTGGTGGCAATGAATTACGCGTAAAATTTATTGCCGAAGAAAAAAATAATATCAATGTTTCACTTATTAACAGCATGGGGAAAGTATATAGTTCTGACAATCTTAAAGTAGAACCAGGTCCCATAGAACATAAGCTTCCTCTTGATAAAGTACCTGTGGGCGTTTACAGAGTTATTATAAAGTGCAAGGAGAAAATGAAAGAAGTTATGGTAGAACGGTTATGATATTAATAATGGTTTTATTTGAATATTTCCTCAACAGATAAGAAAACCACGAAGACACAGAGAACATGAGAAACACTGAGAAAAATATAATCTCTTTGTAGTTTTGTGATCTCCATGTCTCTGTAGTGAGTTTTACATATTTGATACAAACATAAAATTTATTAATATGAAAAAGCAATTTGGTATATTGTTTATCTTTATAATATTTATTTATAAAGCTGAGGCACAATCCCTCCCTTTGCCCTATTACACTGGTTTCGATTCTCCAGAAGAAAAAGCAGGGTGGGTACAATTTCGCTTAGGTTTCCAATCTCAATCTGATTGGTATTTTGACAACTACCCTGGTATTCCTTCTTTGCCAAATTGTATATCTCACCATTACAACCTGGATCCAGAAAATCCAACTGATACCATAGAAGATTGGTATGTTAGCCCTCCATTAAAAATAATATCACCTTCAAAAATTTCAATTAAAATTAGTTTGAGCCTCGCAGAAATCTATGAGCCTCAGAAATACATAGGAATATGGTTGGGTTCAGGGGCTAACAATGACCCTGCCGGAGGTAACTTCGTTGAATTAGCCAACTTAACAAATATGAAACCAGAAGGTAAATGGTTAGATACTTCTATCAATATTAATAAGTTTGCCTATCCAAGTTATATTGCCTTCAAGTACAGAGACAATAATAATTGGTTTATTGTTGAAATTGATAATGTAACTATTTCCCCCGATTCAGGCACATTTATAATTGATAAATTAAAAAAAAATAGTGTAGCTACTATATATCCTAATCCGATTAATGGTGTTGCCATTTTAGAAATATCAGACCCTCTATTTTCAGAAGTGGATGCGGTCATTTATGATTTATTAGGACAAACGGTACATTCACAAACTTTAAACCCCAAACGAGAAACATTGAATTTAAACCTCTCAAACGGAATTTATTTTTACAAAGTGTTAAATAGAGAAAAAGAAATCGTGAGAGGGAAGTTGATTGTTCAAAAACCATAAATAAAAATGAAAACTAAAATTTTACTTACTGCCATTACTTTCGCGATTAACCCTGTTCTTTTTGCACAAAACAACAGTTTTCAACAAGACAGTGGCATTTGTTTTAACTGGGATACCATCACAAATTCATGGCAGAATAATTATAAAAATACTTATACCTACGATGCCAATGGAAAAACCACAAGTGATTTATTGCAATATTGGAATGACACAATACATACATGGCTCAATAGTACCATATCAACAAACACATATAATGCGGATGGAAATCAACTAAGTTATTTATCAAGTTATTGGGATGATACTTCCTGGGTGATTAGTCACAAAAAATCTTTTGTTTACAACAGCAACGGAGACATTATAAGTATTTTACATCAAAGTCAGAAAAATACTATTTGGAATATTCAAAAAGATACTTTTATTTACGATACTAATGGAAATTTAATAAATAAAATATCACTGGGTTTAAATGGGAATATCTGGTTAAATAGTGTTCTAAATACTTATTCGTATGATAACAATGGAAAAATAGCAAATTATATAATACAAACATGGAATGATTCAACGTCTAATTGGAAAAATCATACAAAAGTTATATATGCTTATAATGACAAAGGTTATCGGACGAGTGAGTTAGTTCAAGGCTGGAACACAACAATTTGGGAAAATAGTAATCAACATATATGGACGTATGATACCAAAGGAAATCCGACAAGTGAATTGTATCAAACATGGAGCGGAAATGTTTGGGGAAATAATAGTCAATTTATTTGGACATATAATAACAAAGGAAACCTAATTCGCCAGTTATATCAATATTGGATAGTGAATGATTCAGCATGGAAAAATCACTCACAAAATATATGGGTTTATGATGCGAGTGGTAATCAAACAAGTGTATTGATACAAGAATGGGTAAGGGATACATTGTTGAACGGAACAACCTGTCAATATTATTATCAGCAAAATTCGGGCATTGCAAATTTATCAGACAAAAAAACAAGAGTAACTGTTTATCCCAACCCATTTAACCATTACATCACAATAGAAATACAGAATGAAGAAATAAAAATTCAGAATTTTGAATTGAAGATTAATGATGTACTCGGTCAGCTCGTACATCAACAAACTCTAAATTCTAAACATGAAACGTTAAATTTACACCTACCGGTTGGATTTTATTTTTATAGATTATTCAATGAAAAAAATGAATTCGGGAATGGCAAATTAATCGTATTATAACACATCATTGTTGTCCTACTAAACATATAAAAACAACTATTCTCTCTCTGATAAATAGTGATTTTACAAAAGTACCCCCCAGATTATGTATGTCTTTCGATTAGCCCTGAAAGGGCGTAATATACTAACACAGGGCAACGCCCTGTGTAATATCAGTCAAGTAATTCCCTAAGCCCTGAAAGGGCGTAACTTTTATCATTAATACTTTATAGTTAAGTTTGGGATTAGAAGTGTAACCCTTTCAGGGTTAAGTTAAGTGCGCGTTTTTTCTACACAGGGCGATGCCCTGTGTTATGAAGTTTAGCCCTTTCAGGGCTATTTGAAGATATCACTTATTTTAATCGGGCAATAATGA
>Ga0156019_1162_pt4 | contig 11187 bp, 9 predicted proteins | sample RifCSPlowO2_02_FD_107673 | JGI IMG/M metagenome (GOLD analysis project Ga0156019, IMG submission 107673) | Bacteroidetes bacterium RIFCSPLOWO2_02_FULL_36_8
ATTTACAGGAGCCCCTGACGATGATGGATACTTGTCTTCAGTTGAGGGCCAAAATGCTGCAGCCGCCTCTCCTAACCCCGAATCATTCCGTTATTTATATGCACTCAGGGTAAATTCACCCGGTAATTATTCCTTACCCAGAAGATTTCATATCGGTTTCTCACTCAATTTTTAAACAAAACGGCACACCATGTTGTCACATAATTTTTTTTTAACCACATAACCATATAACCATATTACCATTTTAACCATTCAACCCTCAATTTATACAACTTAACATAATTAATAAAACAATACACCCGATTACCATTAATTTTACATTCAAATACGAAACATAATATGAAAATAAAACCTCAGTCCCTGATTTGCTTTCTTCCATTTGTGATGTTACTTTTTTTAAACAGTAACGCTTTTTCCCGGGAGGATAAAGATAAACCAAATGCAAAATTTTCCTCTTCAAATTCCCGAACTTTTATTGCTGGTTGCGCTAGCCCTGCCGCTCAGGAGTATCTTGAGATCAACAACGTGAGAGCTATGTTGCTAACGGGTGGTGATATGTGGTGGGATGGTTTGGCAAATCCCCATTATGAAATTCCGAAGGGAAGTGGCAAGATGAGCTTGTTTACAGGTGCTATTTGGATTGGGGGTGTTGATGATGGTAATCAGCTAAAAATTGCGGGTCAAACATACCGTCAAAATGGGTATGATTTCTGGCCCGGTCCCCTTTCCGATGCTTCGTTGGTTGATTCTTCAGAGATATCAGCTAAGGAATGTTTAGATTGGGATAAACATTTTAAAATTAATTCTCAACTCATTGACCAATTCAGGTTCGCTTATGAAAACGGGGAAGTTGAAAGTGGCGCCTACGAAATTCCAGATATTATTAAAAACTGGCCCGCTCATGGTGACCCAGCCGATGGACAAGCAAATTATCTTGCCCCTTTTCACGATTATAATAGTGATGGCAGATATGTACCCGATGATGGAGATTTTCCATTAATTTCAGGTAATCAGGCAATTTGGTGGGTGATGAATGATAAAGGAAATACCCATACTGAAACCGGTGGGGCTCCTATTGGGGTTGAATTGCAAATCATGGCTTTTGCTTACCAAACAAACGATGCCGTAAACGATATGACTTTCTATAGTCAGCGCCTTTTTAACCGTTCTACCAACAAGCTTAATAAAACATATCTTGGTCAATGGGTTGACGCTGACTTAGGTTATTATCTCGATGACTACGTTGGATGCGATGTTCCAAGAGGACTTGGGTTTTGTTATAACGGGGATGATAATGATGAGTCAGTACCAGGTACACCAGGATATGGTTTAAATCCTCCGGCAATAGGAGTTGATTTTTTCAAAGGTCCCAGAGCCGACCCGAATGACGGCGTAGATAATGACCGCGATGGGGAAGTTGATGAACCAAATGAGTTAATTATTATGAGTAATTTTTTATATTACAACAATGATGCATCACCGGTTAATGGTAACCCAAATGGGGCTAATCATTTTTATAATTACTTAAGAAACCGTTGGGGAAATGGTCTTCCTTGCACATATGACCTTAAAGCAGGTACTTCCCCTGTTGGTTCGGGTACACCCGCTACGAATTTTATGTTTCCTGGTACTTCCGACCCTACGGGTAAATGGACAGGTTCACCAGCCGCCTGGGATGAAGTCATTGCCGGAAACTCTCCAGGTGACCGCCGTTTCCTCCAATCTGCTGGTCCCTTTACTTTAACACCAGGTCAAGTGATGGATCTTACTATCGGTGTTGTTTGGGCTAGAGCTTCTTCAGGGGGTCGTCTTGCATCTGTATTAAAAATGAAAGAAGCTGATAACCTCGCCCAATTACTTTTCGAGTCCGGGTTTAAACAAGTGGAGGGTCCCGATGCTCCGGATGTTGAAATTACCGAATACGATAAAGAGATTGTGATGACGCTCACGCCTCACTTCATTAGCAAAATGGGAGTGAATAATGAAGATTATTTTGACACCAAAAAAATTCTTATAGCCGCCACCGGCGAAATTAAAAGGGTGGACTATTATTTTCAGGGATACACTATTTATCAGTTATCAAATCCTTCTGTCACTGACATGTCAGATCAATCCAAAGCAAGAACATCCCCCGAGTTGCAATGCGATGTTAAAGATGGTATAGATAATCTTATCAATTTTACTACCGACCCACTACTGGGAGAAATCAGAAAAATTGTAACTGATTTTGGCTTTGTTCCTACAAATGCGGGTGTAAAACATACATTCAAAATTACAAAAGACCTTTTTAATTCAGGAGCCGCCCTTAAAAACAACCAGGAATATTATTACAAAGTTGTTTCGTATGCCGCAGGGATTTCTTATGAATCAGGCAAACTTGAAACATGGATACCTGATCAATACCTTGCAGGTAGTGCTAATCTCGGCGATCCTAAAAAGTTGGGGCTCGCCTACACGGCTATCCCACATTCACGCGATATTTTCGGGGATGTCATACATTCAAAATATAATGATGTATTAAAAGTACGTGCCATTAACATTTCCGGGAACGGAGGAAATGATGTGGATTTAAGTGATGAGACCGTTCAAAAAATAATTCAAAAGGGATATGTTGATACTATTGACTATTATAAAAATTCCCCCGTAAGTGTGAATATTTTCAACCCTGGAAATGTGAAAAGCGGGGATATTCGTATAGAGTTAACCGATGGGATAAGTTTTTCATCGAAAAAAATCCCTCAAATTATTCAATTTGCTCAGGTAGGTGACCAAATAGAAAGTAAAACAGATAGCGCTATGGGAACAGTGGTAGCAGTTTATCTTCAAAAACAAGAAATTATAGGAATAGATACATTTACTACGGGGTGGATTTCCTATAAAATGAAAAATGATAAATTTTTTAAATTAAATGATTCTGTTTCAATTTCCAGAGCGGGGAGTGTGATTAGAACTGCAAAGTTGACATCAGCAGTTGAACGCACGAAATACTGGGTAATGAATGATAAAAAACTTGGAAAATCCATCGAAGTAAGTAAAAAAGAAACTAATTCATTGTATCATCAGGTAATAAAGGATTACGGCTTTACCGTACAATTCAATTCGCAAGTTAATCCTACTTCAACGTCGGGTTACCGTTCTGCAAGTGTTAAATATGCCGATTCAACAAAAAACTTTTGGCTCACAGGCATTTCTGTTTTAAATAATGCATGGTTTGATACTTCCATTGCACCCACCTACAACAACATTTTTGGTGGTTCAGTTGCACCCTTCAAATTGGTGAAATTCGACACACCTTTTGATAATCCTGGTTTCGATAAACCCGCTTCAGATAGTTCAAAATGGGAAGAGTTAAGTAGTGTAAATATTGTCTTTACCAACGACAAAAACCTTTGGACTCGTTCTGTAGTTGTGTTTTCGAATCCACAAGGTGGTACCTCAAACCGTTTGAATAAAAGAACCAAGCCCTCTGTGGATAAAAACGGGAACACCGATACCAGTGGAACCTCAGGAATGGGATGGTTTCCAGGATATGCTATCAATGTAGATAAAGGAGAGCGTTTGAATATAATATTTGCAGAAGATACCACGTATGCAAGCCCTGATCCCAAACTCAAAAACAAATTTATTGGAAGAGATTTGTTATGGAATCCCGATTCACTTAATAGTCATCATTTTGTTTATATTTTGAACTCAAGGTATGATAGCTGTAAAAATTACTATAATTTGTTGAGTGAAACAAATTCCGGAAAACTCCGCAACAATAAGCGAAGTATCTTTGGTGGAGATGGTATGTGGGTAATCAATCCAAGACGCGCCAACAATGAAAAATTATTTTCCAATAATCTGGTTGCAAAAATCAGAGTTGACCGGAAATATCAACCCACCTACAACAAAGCCGACAGAATTCCATCGTATGAATTTTCGCTTGATGAATTTGCAACTGTTAAAGACCAACAGGATGTAAAAACAAAGGCGCTTGACCTGATCAGAGTAGTTCCTAATCCTTATCTTGCGTATTCAGCGTATGAAAAAAGAGCGTTAGACAATGCGGTAAGAGTTACAAATCTCCCCGTTAGCAAAACCACTATAAGTATTTATACAATCAGTGGCACGCTTATCAGACAAATTGTACTTGATGCCGACCGTATAAAAGAAACAGGGTTGACCTTCTGGGAATGGGATTTGAAAAACCAGTATAATATACCGGTGGCTTCGGGCGCTTATGTCATCCACATTGATGCAGGAGAAATCGGTGAGAAAGTTGTAAAATTCTTTGCAGTGACACGACCCATGGATTTCTATGTGGCACCCAAAGAATAGATTTATAATATAAAATAAATTAATAAAACAAATAATATGAAACTCTCAATGTTAAAATCCTTCCTGCTCGTAACTACACTGTTTGTTGTTACTTACACCTACGCCGGAAATAGTTCAAAATCAGGGCAGGCAGGCGCCACTGAATTGCTGATTAATCCATGGTCGAGGACTTCGGGTTGGCATGGCGCCAACTCCGCTTCCATCAGAGGTATCGAAGCCATGCATTCAAATGTGGCAGGACTTGCTTTTTCACCACGTAGCGAAATGATTTTTTCGCATACCGATTGGATCCGGGGATGGGACGTCAATATCTACTCCTTTGGTTTCTCAGCAAAAGCCGGCGAATATAGTTCCATTGGTTTATCCATTATGTCAATGGATTTAGGTGATTTTATTGAAACCACCACCGATTTACCGGATGGTACCGGTCATACGTTTAATCCCCAATACCTGAACGTTGGGTTGGGATACGCTAAGGAATTTTCAAAAAGAATTTACGGAGGAGTTTTAGTGAAATTAATCAGTGAATCCATTCCAACCGTAACCGCAACGGGAGTAGCTCTTGATGCCGGAATTCAATATGTTGCCGGTGCTAAAGACCAGATTAAATTCGGAATTGCTTTAAGAAATATTGGTCCCGATATGTCTTTTTCAGGTGACGGATTATCCAGGGTGGGCTCTTTTATTTCCGCGAGCGGCGAGAATGGTTATACACAAACATTAAATAGCCGTTCTGCTGATTTTGCGTTACCCTCACTGTTAAACATCGGGGGTTCGTATGATTTCATTTTTCAGGAAATTCACCGCGTGACAATTGCGGGAAATTATGTTTCAAATACATATACAAAAGACCAGGAATTATTCGGGGTTGAATACGCCTATAAAACCTTTTTAATGTTACGTGCGGGATATTTGTACGAAAAAGGGCTTTTGAATGAAACAGTAGGAAATGATTTTGATAATACGAATACCAATGTTTTTATGGGTCCTTCCGTTGGAGCAAGTGTTGAAATTCCTTTCGGAAAAGATAATAGCGGAAGTTTTGGATTGGATTATTCTGTGAGATATACAGGACCTTTCGATAACGTCCATAACATTGGAGTAAAAATTAAAATATAAGTTGTACCTTTGCATCGTAAAACGACTAAACGTAACGGTTTAGCCGTTTTTTTTTTCTACTTTCCTTACATACTATGAGCCAGACAATAACTTATTTAACAGAAGAGGGATATAACAAACTCAAAGAAGAGCTTAACCGCTTAGTGACTAAAGAACGTCCAAGTATATCTGCTCAGATTGCTGAAGCCAGGGATAAAGGGGATTTAAGTGAGAACGCAGAATATGATGCCGCAAAAAATGCTCAGGGCATGCTTGAAATGAAAATAAATAAGTTGCAAAATGATCTTGCAAATGCCCGGATACTTGACCAATCCGGCTTAGACGAATCCAAAGTGCTTATTTTATCGAAAGTAAAAGTCAAAGAAAAAAAATCAAATAAAATTTTTGAATATCAATTGGTAAATGAAAGTGAAGCAGACCTGAAATCGGGAAAAATTTCTATCAAGTCACCCATCGGTAAAGCCCTCCTTGGAAAAACAAAAAAAGAAACCGTTATCATTCAGGCACCGGCAGGTAATATTGAAATGGAAATTTTGGAAATTAAACGTTAAAATATAGAATGCCAAGTATTTTTTCAAAAATAGCAAACGGAGAAATTCCTTGTTACAAAATTGCAGAAGATGAAAGTTTTATGGCATTTCTCGATATTCAACCGATTGCTAAAGGACATATATTAGTAATTCCAAAAAAGGAAATTGATTATATATTTGATTTATCTGATGAGGTATTGGCATCCTTTCATATTTTTTCAAAAAAAATTGCCGTTGCATTGAAAAAAACTATTCCCTGTCAGCGTATTGGTGTAGCGGTTGTTGGTATTGAAGTACCACATGCACACATCCATTTAATCCCAATCAACAGAATGAGTGACTTTAATTTTTCTGCTAAAAGATTATCTTTGCCAAAAGAAGAAATGGAGAATCTTGCCATTCAGATTAAAAAAAACATTTAATATATAACCATATAATCATATAATCACATAACCATCTAACCATTTAACAACATTCCTCACTGATTCTCAGATCCCATATTAATTTTTTGCGTGCTAATAACTTTTTCAAACGATGGAACTTAATTTAAAAAACCGCACGGCATTAATTTGTGGTGCCACAAAAGGAATTGGTAAAGCAATTGCCGAATCAATGTGTGCTGAGGGTGTAAAAGTTATTTTACTGTCACGAAACAATCAGCATCTGAAACAACTCGGTGACAACTTAGATAAACGATTCAAAGTTGATATAAAAACAATAGCGGTTGACACAGGTAATTCCAATGAACTCAGAAAAAAAGTTACAGAATTTATGGAATCATTCGGCGAAATTCAAATATTAATTAATAATTCCGGAGGTCCGGAGCCGGGAATTATTTTTGATGAAACTCCTGAAAAATTTGAAAAATATTTCAGGCAACATTTATTGGCAAATCAGATTTTAACCCAACTTTTATTACCGGGAATGAAAAAATCAGGATATGGAAGAATTATTAATATTATTTCTACTTCCGTAAAACAACCCATCAAAGGGCTTGGTGTTTCAAATTCAATTCGTCATGCAGTAGCCGCTTGGGCAAAAACACTTTCCATGGAAATACAGCATCCTAACATTACTGTCAATAATATTTTACCCGGTGCCACTTCCACAGAACGATTAATGCAAATAATAAAAGATAAAGCGGAAAGATTAAAAATTCAGGAATCAAAAGTTACTGAGGAAATGTTATCAGAAATTCCAATGGGTAGATTTGCAAATCCTGAAGAAATTGCCTCATTGGCAAGTTTCCTTGCATCAACGCAAGCCGCATATATTAATGGTGCGAGCATACCGGTTGACGGAGGAAGAACCATGAGTGTTTAAATTTCTTCTATATATCCTACCTCACCCCAACCCCTCTCCAAAAAAATGGAGGGGGGGAGAATGTTTCTGTATTTTTATACTGGTTATATGGAAATCAAATATTTCAAGTTAGTTTGTAACTCATAATTATATCTCAACAATGCAATATCTCAAAAATTATATCGGTGGATCGCTTAGGGAACCGATATCGGGAAATTACTTTGAAAATTTTTGTCCTTCAACGGCGGAGGCATTTTCATTGGTTTCCGACTCTGATGAAAGGGATGTGGAATTAGCAGTAAATGCGGCAAAAAAAGCTTTTTCCCAATGGTCTGAATTACCTGTCCAGAAAAGGTCTGATTACTTAATGAATCTTGCGGAAATAATTGAATCTAAGTTAGAAATGTTGGCTCAGGCGGAAACCCGTGATAATGGAAAGCCATTATGGTTGTCAAGATCCGTAGATATACCCAGAGCAGTTTCCAATTTCCGCTTTTTTGCAACAGCCATACTTCATTTCAGTTCCGAATCACACGCGATGGAGCATATTGCCTTGAATTATACTTTACGAACTCCAATTGGAATTGCCGGTTGTATTTCTCCATGGAATCTTCCACTGTATCTTCTTACCTGGAAAATAGCTCCTGCGCTTGCGGCAGGGAATTGTGTGATTGCAAAACCATCCGAAATTACGCCCTATACTGCTTTTCTACTTTCCGAAATCTGCATGGAGGCAGGACTTCCCGATGGAGTATTAAATATCATTCATGGGTATGGGCATAAAGCAGGTACGGCGTTATGTAAACATCCTGAAATTCCAATCATATCATTTACCGGTGGCACTCATACCGGTAAAATTATTTCTGAATCCACCGCCCCCATGTTTAAAAAACTATCACTCGAAATGGGTGGAAAAAATCCAAACCTGATTTTTTCAGATTGTCATTTCGAAAAAGCAATTCAATCGGGTATTTTTTCATCCTTTCTAAATCAGGGAGAAATTTGTTTATGCGGTTCGAGAATTTTTATTGAAAAAAACATATACGAGCGATTCAGAGATGAATTGGTATTAAAAACCAATCAGCTTAAAACAGGAGACCCCTTGGTGGCTGAGTGTAAACTTGGCGCCATTGTATCAAAACAACATCTCGACAAAATTGCCTCTTATGTTAAACTGGCTGTAAAAGAAGGTGGTAAAATATTGACTGGCGGGAATATATATAAACCGGCAGGAAGATGTGAGAAAGGATGGTTTTTTGAACCTACTATCATAGAAGGATTACCCGTAGAATGTCGTACAAATCAGGAAGAAATTTTTGGTCCTGTCGTTTCATTAATTCCATTTGAAAACGACGAAGAAGCCATACGGTTCTCAAATTCCACTGAATATGGATTGTCTGCGAGTATCTGGACGGAGAATTTGAACCGGGCACACACAGTAGCTTCAAAAATAAAAGCAGGTATAATCTGGGTAAATTGCTGGTTATTGCGCGATTTACGAACACCATTTGGGGGTATGAAAAGTTCCGGATTAGGACGTGAAGGAGGGTGGGAATCACTTCGTTTCTTCACAGAATCCAAAAATGTTTGCATTAAATATTAGTTTTCGTATCTTTGCGCCTTCCTTTTTAGTTATATCAATCAAATTAACTTATTTATTTTCAACAAAATGGCAGACCACAAAGCAACCCTCAAAGACATACGTTCTTCTGCAAAACGGAGAGAACTTAACCGTTACCAATTAAAAACTACCAAGTCATTAATCAAGAAATTAACTACCATTAAAGATAGTGGGGAGGCAAAAAAATTATTACTGACAGTTAGCTCTCAACTCGACCGGCTGGCGAAGAAAAACATCATCCATAAAAAAAATGCGGCAAATAAAAAATCAAAATTAACCCGTTGGGTTAACAAACTGAATAAAGTGTAAACCATCAGTTTTTTTTAAATTTTAAAAAATCCTACGAAAAACGTTATTTGCCTCGCTTATATCTAAACCTTACGTGGACAAGCCACAACCAAAGAAAGAAAATAATAATGAATACTGAACAAGGAATATCGAATGTTGAAGTACTTCGAAATTCATTATTCCTTGTTCAATATTCAATTTTATAAAAAATATTTTACCAAAAATTGCAAAGAAATAACTTTTTATACACTAAACCATTAATCTCCAACAAACCCTATGGAATCACTACCAATGGAATACCCCGAGACAAGCGTATTTCAACTAAGAAACTGGGCGGAGGATGACCGTCCAAGGGAAAAACTTTTATTAAAAGGTGTTAGAAGTTTAAGTAACGTTGAATTATTGGCATTATTAATCGGATCAGGAACCCAAAAAAACAATGCCGTTGAGGTTGCCAGAAAATTATTGAATTCAGCAGATAATGATTTAAACGAGCTTGGAAATCTTTCAATTAGTCAGTTAAAAAAAGTACAGGGTATAGGGTCAGTGAAAGCAATTACCATTACAGGGGCACTTGAGTTAGGCAGGAGAAGAAAAGAAGTAAAAGCAAAAAATAAATTAAGATTTATTTGTTCAATGGACCTATTTGATTTTATGCTTTCTGATATGATGGATTTGCCAAACGAGCAGTTCTGGATAATACTTTTAGATCGTAAAAATCAACTTATTAAAAAGCAATGTGTAACAACAGGCGGTGTTTCTGAGACAATTGTTGATTTGCGTTTGATTTTCAAAATAGCAGTGGAAGAACTTGCTTCCCATATCGTTTTGATACATAATCACCCCTCCGGTGACTTTAATCCCAGCCAAAACGACATATCATTAACCCGCCAGCTTATTAAAGCAGGTCATATTATGGACATACCGATTTTGGACCATATAATTATTTCAAACAGAGGATATTATAGCTTTAAAGATGAAAAGAAAGTAGTATTTTAAAGTAAAAAATAGTTGTATGGTATTATTTAATTACAAAATACTATATATTTGCAGGAATTTAAGGGACAAACTATCGAAAAAGCTCTACTTTTTTTTATTTTATAAAAAAGCAATAATTGCTATGACCTCCAACCAGGTAAGATATTTTTTATTTTTACCAGTACTATTTGCATCGTTTTACACTTCTTGTAAATACAAAGAGGGACCACTAATTAGTTTTCGTACTAGAACTGACCGTATTTCAAATACTTGGAAATTCGACAAGGTTGAGCACGATGGAGTGGAAATAACCCAGAGGTTTGCCTTAACCAGTTTGAATATTAAAGAAGATGGTTTATTTAATTTAGTAGGTGGAGATACTGCCGATATTATTCATCAAAAATTTTTTCAGTCGTATCAGGGAACTTGGTTTTTTGATGTGGATGATGATAATATTATTTTTGATTTTGAACCTCCGCCTGATTCTGCCGATGGTGCCAGAGATACGTGGACAATATTAAAATTAATGAGCGATGAAGTTTGGCTTGAAATGGATTTACCAGGCAAGCATAACAAAAAAGAAATCGTGTTAAAGAAACTTTAATATTTAAGCCAGAACTTTGTATTCCAACATCCAACATCCAATAGCCAATTTCTAATTACTAATTTCCAATAACCAATTTCTAATTTCCAATTTCACTCATGGCTTATTTATTCACTTCAGAATCCGTTTCGGAAGGACATCCAGATAAGGTGGCTGACCAGATTTCCGATGCTATACTTGATGAATTTTTGGCTCAAGATATTAATTCAAGAGTTGCTTGTGAAACACTCGTTACAACCGGCTTAGTAGTAGTTTCCGGAGAGATCACCTCAAAAGGAGTCGTTGATATTCAAAAGACAACCCGCGATGTGATTAAAAGAATCGGATATACAAAATCGGATTATCAATTTGATTCTATTTCCTGTGCTGTAATTAACTCTATTCATGAGCAATCTCCCGACATCAGTCAAGGTGTTTCAGAAGGG
>Ga0156019_1112_pt4 | contig 11090 bp, 9 predicted proteins | sample RifCSPlowO2_02_FD_107673 | JGI IMG/M metagenome (GOLD analysis project Ga0156019, IMG submission 107673) | Bacteroidetes bacterium RIFCSPLOWO2_02_FULL_36_8
TATCGGTAGTGGTCCCGGCGGTTATGTTGCCGCCATCCGTGCTTCTCAACTCGGAATGAAAGTGGTTGTGGTAGAAAAAGCTGAATTAGGGGGGATCTGTCTTAATTGGGGTTGCATTCCTACCAAAGCATTATTGAAAAGCGCGCAGGTTTTCGAATACCTTAAACATTCAGAAGATTATGGGATAACTACATCAGATCCGAAAGTTGATTTCACTGCCATCGTTAAGAGAAGCCGTGATGTGGCTGGGGGTATGAGTCGCGGAATACAATTTCTTTTTAGAAAAAATAAGATTGAGCATGTAAATGGGTTTGCAAAATTAACTCACGATAAAAAAATTGAAGTCACTGCTCCCGATGGAAATAATACAATGTATTCAGCTCCTCACATTATAATTGCTACCGGAGCACGGGCACGGGAATTACCCAATCTTAAAATTGATGGAAACAAAATAATCGGTTACCGTAAAGCAATGACCCTCGAAAAATTACCGGAACAAATGGTGGTAGTTGGCTCAGGTGCCATCGGTTCTGAATTCGCTTATTTTTATCAGTCGCTTGGCACAAAAGTAACTTTAATTGAATTTATGCCGAACCTCGTTCCACTGGAAGATGAAGAAATTTCCAAGCAACTGCTTCGGAATTTTAAGAAACAAGGGATGAACATTAAACTTGAATCTACGGTAGAAAATGTGAGTGTCACAGATGATAAATGCCATGTTTCGATAAAAACCAAAACAGGAATTGAAAATATAGAAACAGATATTGTTTTATCTGCTGTTGGCATTACTCCTAATACTGAAAATATCGGATTGGAATCAGCTGGAGTAAAAACAGATAAGGGAAGAATTTCAGTAGATGAATTTTATAAGACCAACGTCCTGGGCATTTACGCCATTGGAGATGTTTTACCTACACCCGCACTTGCCCACGTTGCATCTGCCGAAGGTATTATTTGCGTTGAGAAAATTGCAGGTAAAAATACACAACCTTTAAATTATGATAATATTCCCGGTTGTACGTATTGTCAACCCGAGATTGCATCTGTAGGATTAACTGAAAAATCAGCAAAAGAGAAGGGAATTGAAATAAAGGTAGGGAGATTTCCATTCTCTGCATCAGGCAAAGCATGCGCGGCAGGAACGAAAGATGGATTTGTTAAGGTAATTTTTGATGCAAAATACGGAGAATGGCTCGGCGCCCACATGATAGGAGCAAATGTCACTGAAATGATAGCAGAAGTGGTTGTGGCAAGAAATCTTGAAACAACTGGACATGAAATTATTAAATCCATACATCCGCATCCTACAATGTCTGAAGCCATCATGGAAGCAGTGGCGGATGCGTATGGAGAAGTAATACATTTGTGATTTACTAATTACTAATAACCAATTCCTTCGTTTGTGAGGACACAAACGAAGGTGACCAATGACCAATGGCTAATTACTAATAACCAATGTCTAAATTCTCCTATCCCAAAGAAAAAATTAAAGTTCTTCTCCTGGAAAATATTCATCCTGTCGCAATTAAATTATTCCGCGATTCCGGTTATACGAACATTGAATCGGTAAACAGTTCATTAGATGAACTTTCATTGTCAGAAAAACTTGCTAATACAAGGATTTTAGGTTTCCGTTCAAAAACTGAGATACGCTCTTCATTATTGCAAAAATTCCCTAAACTTCTTACTCTTGGAGCATATTGCATTGGTACAAATCAAATTGATTTGGGACAAGCAACTCAACAGGGATTGGCTGTATTTAATTCTCCTTATTCAAATACACGTTCAGTAGCTGAATTAGTAATTGGTTTATCTATAATGCTTCTAAGAAAAATCTTTCATAAAAGCACCCTTGCCCATCAGGGAATTTGGGATAAGGAAAGTAAGTCCTGCTACGAGCTCCGTAATAAAACTATCGGTATTATTGGGTATGGCAGAATCGGTTCCCAGGTTTCTGTTCTGGCAGAATCATTAGGAATGAAAGTGGTTTATTACGATGTTGAACCTAAACTGGCGCTTGGAAATGCCACTCCAGTGTCATTGGAAAAATTATTGAAGATGAGTGACATTATTACCCTGCATGTTCCTGAAAATAAGACAACCTGTAATATGATCGGCAAAAAGGAACTTAAAAAAATTAAAATAGGTGCTGTTTTATTGAATATAGCAAGAGGTTCAGTGATTTCTGCTACGGAAGTGGCACAAGCAATTAAAGAGGGACGTTTGGGCGGACTTGCTGTAGATGTTTTTGAAAATGAACCTAAAAGTAAAAATGAGAAATTTACAAGTGTTTTCCAGAATCTTTCTAATACCATATTAACCCCTCATATCGGTGGTTCCACCGAAGAAGCACAGGAAAATATCGGTTTGGATGTCACTTCAAAAATAATCAACTATCTCGACAAAGGAATTTCTCTTGGCTCTCTAACTGTTCCCGACTTAAATCTTCCATTACAAAAAAATGCGCATAGATTTCTTCATATTCATTTCAATGTTCCAGGCGTACTTTCTGATTTGAATCACCGGTTATCAGCATTGAATGTCAATATTCTCGGACAATATCTTAAGACCAATGAAAAAATCGGGTACGTGGTTTTCGATATTGATAAAGGAAATTCTTCAACCGTTCTGAAAGAGCTCAAACAGGTAAAAAACACTATTCGCGCAAGAGCACTTTATTAAAAAAACTTTCCTCTTTTATTAACTTTTCAATTTCTTCTACCTCTCTTGGCGCCAGCACTGACAAGTTTTCCCACCCTTTTTCTGTTATCAGAATGTCATCTTCAATTCTTACCCCGATACCCCACCACTTCTTGTCACAATCACTGTTTTCGGTAATATAAATTCCGGGTTCAACCGTAATTACCATTCCTGGTTGTAATTTCCCGTAATTCCCTTTATCGTGAACATCTAATCCTAAATAATGGGAGGTGCCATGCGGAAAATATTTTCTGGCATCTTCTTTTGTTTTAATAATTCCCAATTCTAGTAATCCATTTGAAATAACTTCCAATGCCGCTTTATGTGGTGCCTTAAATTCCTGTCCTGGTTGGCATTTTTCAATTCCTGCATTTTGTGCTTTTAAAACAAGAGCATAAATTTTCTTTTCCTCTTCTGAGAATTTACCATTAGCAGGTATTGTCCGTGTAACATCCGCAGTGTATCCCCCATATTCAGCTCCTACATCCATCAATACAAGATTATTTCCTACTTTATTTTTATTATTGGAGGTGTAATGAAGAACGCAGGCATTACTTCCTCCTCCTAAAATAGATGGATATCCCTCTTCTCCGGCGCCAAATTTTTTATGGATAAACTCATGCATCCCCTGAATTTCACGCTCCGACATATCGGGTGTCACTGCTTTCATAACTTCAATCTGCGCTAAACAAGAGATATTGATTGCTTTTTTCAATATTTCTAATTCTTCCGGTTGCTTTAATTGACGTAATTCCCCCATCAGTGAATCCAATGTTTCATGCCTGTCTTTTGGAAAATAAATAGAATTTTCTGTTGCATGTACATGTTGTTTATCCGATGACAACCAAACCGGTTTTTCCATTTTATTGAATTTGTTTACCAAATCAAATAAATCTGTCTTATTGTAGTTCTCATTTCTAATATCTTCCGGTAAGTCATAATAAAGGATTGTTTGTAAATTTTTTAAATTACTTTTTATAGAATCAAGTTGAAACGCATTTAAAACCAATTTTATTCCTAAATATTTTTTTGCCTCGTATGGTCCCATGCGTTTACCGACCCACATTTCCGTATGAGGATTCCGCTCCTGAACAAACAAGACCTCGTTAGTAGTGTCATTTCCGATTTTAACATTTTCTTTGAAAATCATAAACACGGCATCTTCTTCCGTGAATCCAGTCAGGTAATATAAATCAGGATCCTGGTGATAAGGATAATCAACATCATTGGAACGGTTTCTTATGGGGTTACTGAAAAATACAGCACAGGAATTTAGTGGGAGTTCTTCCCGGAGTGCTTGTCTTCTGCTGGCATGAAATGAAGGGTTTAGTTTTTCGGGTATAACATCGGCGATTTGTGCGTGAAGTAATGAAATATTGAAAATCAAAATTATTAAAAAAAACTGAACATAAAGAGAGCTTCGCATGGGAATAAAATTTTTATTTTTACAAACATACAAAAATATAAAATCATAGCACCTTGAAAAAATTAGATATGTGCAGTTTAATTTTAAAATCAGTACTTTTGTTTTTTAAGGGGGAGTATCAAAAAAAATTTGTTTCCCCCGTGTTTTAATATCCCAACACCCATGCTCACCCAAATAGACCACATCGGCATCGCTGTCAAAAATCTTGACACTGCTATCCCGTTATATGAAAAACTTTTAGGATGTGTTTGCTATAAAAAAGAAACTGTCCCCACAGAAGGTGTCACTACCGCTTTCTTTAAATGCGGCGAAACTAAAATTGAATTATTAGCCGCAACCGGTTCAGATAGTGCTATAGCCCGTTTTATTGAGAAAAGAGGGGAGGGGATACATCATATTGCATTCAGAACTGATAATATAAATTCAGAAATGTTAAGAATTATTAAAGAGGGTTTCAAACTAATCCATTCGGAACCCATGGAAGGGGCTGATAATATGATGATAAATTTTATTCATCCGAAGAGTGCTGGGGGTGTTTTAGTAGAATTGTGTATGGAAAAGTAAGTATGGGCACTTCAAAAAATTTAGTCAAATGTCTCCCAGTGGCACTTTTAATTCTACCTCAGTCCCCTCTCCGGGATTTGATTTGAAATTTACAAGTTTATTATCCCCATAATGTTCCAAAAACCGGCTTTGAATATTTATTAACCCATGTCCATGTTTCATTTTTTCTAAATTAAAACCGGAGCCATTATCTGTAATTAATATTTTTAAAAATCCCGCCTCTTTTTTGATGGAAATTTCAATAATCCCTTTTTTAATTTCTTTACTTATTCCATGCTTAATGCTATTTTCAATGAGCGTTTGGATGCATAATGCCGGAATTTCAATGTTTTCTGTTCCGTTTTCAATATTCCATTTGATTTGCAATCGTTCCCCAAACCTTGCTTTTTCTATCGTAAGATAATCTTTTACCAATCCTATTTCTTCTTCTAACTTCAATAAATTTTTATCAGATAAATTTAGGGTTTTACGAAACATGGATGCCAAGCTATCTACGATTTTTTCTGCCAACTCAGGTTTTTCGCGTATCAGAGATGAAATAGTATTTAGCGTGTTAAATAAAAAATGCGGATTGATTTGCGCTCGTAATGCCTTTAGATTGGCTTCTATCCGTTGATTGGAGAGCACTTTCTCTTTTTCAAGAAGAGTTAATAAATCTAATGATAATTTTGCCTGCTTTATGAGAGCGGTTATTTTTTCCACTTCTCCGAGAGTATATTTACCATTTTTCTTCCTTTCAACTAATACTTCAAGGTATTTTCCTTCTTTCAGCGACTCGATAAATAGTAGTTGAACATCATTCTGAAATAATTTTTTTTCAATCTCACTTTCAAAAATTTGAGGGCTTAGAATTTTATTCTGAGACCATATAAATAGTTTGTTTTTTTGCATTGGAAATTCAACATCATAAATATTTTTCTCTGCTAAATTCACAATAATATTTTTTGAATTTAGAAATTCCGTCAGACCGTTTGAAAATTCATCTAATAAAACCAAGGAGGAGGAAGAATTTATTATTTTTTGTGTTAACTCTTTAAAGTTTTGTTCCTTTTTAGCGGCAGGTGTAGTGAAAAATTTTGAAAATAACCGGATGTTTAACCTGTAAAATCCATAGATGATTATCCCGATAACCATCAATAGCAGGATTTCAGATAATCCGGCGTAGGGTGACTTCAGGATGATATCAGGTAAAATGGAATGAATGCTGAAATAAAAAAGTATTAGTATGATAAAAATGAAAGTTATTAACAATGTGTTAGTGAGCACTACCCTTACATTTCCTAACTGCCAAACTCTGAAAGAAGAAATACCCGATGGGATCGACAGTAAAAGGATAGCAGCCAGTGAAAAATTTTGAACGGGATGACGGTATATCCATGTAAGAATAATGGAAAAGCCGGATAGTGCAATAATCAGGATAGCTTGTAATTTTTTTCCAGTGAAAAATAAACGGAAACATAATCCTGAAAAATAAATAAATAGAGCGGTAAGAGTAGTAAGCAGTAAATAATTTGAATATTGTTCCAGATTAATTCCAATCACTTCCTGAATATGGTAAAGATATTCAAAAACAAAAAATGGGAAAAGCGATGTAAAACTTATAAAATAGCTAAATTTGTTATTCAAGTCAGTGTTTGACATGAACCATCCTGAAATGGTTAAACATATACTTAAAATCCAAAGCTCGATACCTATAGAATCTAAAAATTGAAAAGCCAAACTCCATCCGGTTATAATGCCAAGTTGTCTGAAAAGCCCCGTAAAAAATAATAAAATAGTACAGGAAATCGTTAGTAAAAAAGGAATGGAACTTTTTATATTTTGTCTTCTGAAAAATGGGAATAAAATTAAGGCAACAATCATATAAAACATGAATCCCATCAAATTTATAACAAGTTGTAAATTCCAGCTTTTTGGATTTTCTATTAGTAAAAATAAAGGAGATGATTTAATCTCAATCAGATAGTTTAAAACAAGCGGAACTGCTAAATCCGGTTCATCCCTTTCAATAGTATAATTGTAAATTTGGTTTTCCGATGATTTTTTAAGGACTTCGTTTAATTCATAAAGACGGGTAACAGGTTTAAAATCAACAGCAGTTAATAAATCACCTGGTTTTAGAAGATGTGCTTGTCCTTTTGTCTTATATTCAAAAAGAAAATTTTTTTGAGAAAGTATTAATCCTTTTGAGGTCTCTTTCCATTTGATGAAATCAGTTAAAACATAGTTGTTTGATTTTGTTTCAGACAGATATTTATATTTTGGCAGATACCATGAAAACAGTAAAATCAATAAACAGCCCCCTGTAATTATTAGATAATTCAGAATTTTTTTCATAATCCTGTAAAAATAGGAGTACTTTTTCAGAAAAAGAAATTTATTAACTTAGATTGAAGCAGATGACAAAAAAAAAGTTAGCAGAACCATCATCTAGAGTGATCCCGCTAACCTTTGCTCTCTTAAATTGTAGTCGTTAAACTACATTACAAAGATAAAAATGATTATTACGTGGAAAACTTACACTTACTTGAATAGTAGAAATCCGAGTATGAATGGTTTGAGGGTACGGGTGAAAAATTTTTCGCCCTTAAAAAATTAAAACAAATTCTTCTTCACCATCAACTTCTCTTCCGCCACTTTTACCCCTTCCGAATAGATGTTAATAGTATGCATGCCAGGTTTAAAACCGGCTTCATTTTGCCATAAAATGCAAATTTTTTGTCCTGAATTATCAAAGGTAAAATCCTCTTTTAAGGTAAAAAGCACCTGCTTCCCTTCCATTTCAAACACATTCGTACCGTTAGTTTGTGGCAAACAAGCGCCGGATGGGTCAATGACACGTACAAAGAAACTCTTTGAACCTTGGCTCGCTACCTTATTGTCTGCCAGGTTAAAACATATCTTTACTTTATCTAAATGTTTAACCCTGTAATAATCCTGGTCCTTTCTCTCTTTCCCATTTTTGCTGATAGCTGAAATAGCCATCTTGCCTGGAATCAATACCGAACCCTTTTTAAATAAGTCCTCTTTTTCCACCTTGAGGGTTTTTACATTTTCATCTAAAGTCGCTACTTGAGTGGTTAACTCTTCATTGGCTTTCTTTAATTCCGAATTTTCTTTTGACAGACGGGAAATCTGCTCATCCCTTTCCGATAGAAGGTTTTTATATTCAGATAGTTTCTCCTTTAAAGTGGCAATTTCTGACAAATTTCTTTTTTGCTTTGCCAGTAAATTCCTTATTTCTTTCTCTTTTTCCTCTAATTCCACCTTTTTTGACTCAATCTCAAATTTCATCTGTGAATTTGAAAAATCCAACGAATCAACCTTTTGATCCAATTGCTTTTTAACCCCGCTTAATTCGTCAAACTCCTTCTTGGCATTGTCAATAATTTCTGTTTTTTGCTCTATATCCTTTTTATGGGATATATTTACCCATAATTGCAAGGCATTTAAAATTAATAGCAGGATAATAAAAAGAATGAAAATCCCTTTTTTACTGCTTTTCTGTGGTGTTTGCTCGGTACTCATGGTGGTATGATTAATTTTTCATTATTTTTGCAAACTTACATAATATTTTTTAATATTCACAACCTAACCCGGAACAATGATACCCGCCATAGAGAAAATAACCTCTTACACTGCTGGAAATTTTTTTCTCATTGCAGGACCCTGCGTGGTTGAAAATGAAGAAATTACCAATAACATTGCCCAACATCTGAAAAAAATCTGTCATGCCCTCGAAATCCCATTCATTTTCAAAGCATCTTACCGGAAAGCAAACCGTACCCGCCTTGATTCTTTTCAAGGTATCGGAGATGAACAGGCGCTGAATATATTGGCAGAAACCGGAAAGAAATATTCCATTCCTGTTATTACGGATGTTCATGAGTCATCTGAAGTGAAATTAGCTACCAACTATGTGGATGCATTGCAAATACCTGCTTTCTTATGCCGTCAAACAGACCTCTTGGTAGCCGCCGCTAAAACAAGCAAATGGGTTAATATCAAAAAAGGGCAGTTTTTATCTGCAAAATCCATGAAATTCTCAGTCGAAAAGATATTGAAAAGTGGAAATCGTCAGGTGATGCTTACTGAGAGAGGTACTTTTTTGGGATATAATGATTTAGTGGTTGATTTCAGAAATATTCCTATCATGAAATCATTCCGTATTCCTGTGGTGGTGGATATAACTCATTCCCTTCAACAACCCAATGCTGATTCAGGTGTCACCGGCGGACAACCACAGATGATAGAAACTATTGCCCTTGCGGCAGTTGCTTCAGGAACAGACGGCATTTTTCTTGAAACCCATCCGGAACCATCTAAAGCATTATCAGATGGAGCAAACATGCTGGCGCTTGATAAGGTTGAGGGGCTCCTTAAGAAACTTGTTTCGGTGAGAAAATGTTTACAGGTTTAGGCACTTACTAAATGAATCCTTCAAACATGTTGTCAATATAGAAATCTGAGGAGTTTATTTCAACATTCATTATTCCTTGTTCGATATTCGTTATTCCTTATTCCTTTTTGGTTCTGGCTTGTCCAGCTAAGGGTACATAATCATTTACCAACCCAATGAATTTCTTCCGAATTTGGCTATTATGCTTTTTGACTCTCCCTGTATTTGCACAGAAACAAGGGTTGGGCTTCCATTATTATCATGGGAACATCTTTCGTGACAGCCGGCAAATGGTTCATCTGATCAAAGGATTTCCCAATATGTATGAATTTCAATGGAAATATAAACGGACAGGCATTAGCTCATGGGAACGTGTTTATAATTTTCCTTTCACCGATATTGCTGTTATAATAACTGACTTTGCCAACAAAAATGATTTGGGATATGCCATTAGCATAATTCCACAACTACAGATTTTGTTTTATGAAAAATCATTTCTATCACCTTCTTTCACCGCTGGAACTGGGGTATCGTATCTCACAAAAATATTTCACCCCGTCGAAAACCCTTTAAATGTCACTTTCGGCTCCAGATTTAATATTGTATTGCATGGTTACTTAGGTCTTCAATTAAGAATAAAGAAGAATTTTTTGATGGATGTTGGTTATGGAATAACTCATTTCAGCAACGGAAACATCAAAGAACCCAATACAGGATTGAATCTTATTTTATGGAAAGCAGGTCTGAATTATTTATTCTTCGGAAAAACTCTTAAAAATATTTCTGATACAATTGCTATTGTTCCACTTAAAAATTTTTATAGCATCAGATTAAATCAATCCTTCAAACAACTCCCTTCAGCCGGAAATAAATTTTTTTATATTGTGAGTGTTTCCGGAAATTATAATTACCCTTTAACAAATTTGGGATACATCACTACAGGATTTGATTTATTTATGGATTATGCGGTTAAATATCTTATGATTAATGAAACAACAACCTATAAAAGCTCTGTTCAACTATTTCGTTCAGGTATTACTGCCGGCTATGTTTTTAAGATTAACCGGGTTGAAATCCCAGTTCAATTTGGATATTATATTTATTTACCATTCAAAAATGTGACATCCACCTATCAAAGGGCAGGAGTTCAATATGCTGTTACAAAGAATTTTACAGCCGGATTATATTTGAAAACTCATTATGGGCATGCAGATTATCTGGAATGGACGGCTGGGTGGGGGTTTTAAGTTTACGGCTAAAAGGGCAGGGGGTGGATTTTTTTACCTAATTCTTATTTTGAAGAGCTGGAAAAATTGTCCTAAAATGAATTTTTGGTATAAAAAAGATATGTTATAAATCATCCTTTAAACTTCAAAAATGCCTTAAATACGATTTAATTTTGTAAGTATGTACTTTAAAGTCCGTCCTCAATTCTGTACGTTTTATGGGCAATAGTGCCGGAGGCACGATTTAATTTTGTAAGGATGGACTTTAGTCCGTCCTTCAAAGCTGTACGTTTTATAGGCAGAAGTGCCGTAGGCACGGCTCATATCAGGTCTTTAAAAAGGTATCTCTCCTCATACGATACTTCATGCTTTTTCAAAAACTCAAGAAATTGCCATAGTATTGTTTTCTTTATGATTCGTTCCTACGGAACTCATTTGTCTGAATTCAGACGTTGTAATAACGGACTGAAGTCCGTTGTTACAACATGGCTCGTTCCTACGGAACGCAAAGGCAAAGATTTATCATTTCTAACATTACTTTTAACACCTCAAAATAAGAATTATCCTTTTTTACACCGTTTATGTATAATTTAAAAATTTCACGTAAATTTGTAACTATTAACATTTATCAATTTAACAATTTAACCCCCGGGTCTTTTTAAGTACCGGACAAACCCAAAAAAATCATGGAAAAAAATCTGAATTTTAAACGCATCCTCCTCGGTGGATTAGCCGGCGGAGTTGCCATGTTCGTAGTTGGAATGATTATTCACGG
>Ga0156019_1049_pt1 | contig 11063 bp, 8 predicted proteins | sample RifCSPlowO2_02_FD_107673 | JGI IMG/M metagenome (GOLD analysis project Ga0156019, IMG submission 107673) | Bacteroidetes bacterium RIFCSPLOWO2_02_FULL_36_8
AGGTATCGCCAAGAATATAATAATAACGGTTGATACCCCGGCGGCTCAAAGGACTGATATAATTGCCGGCTCCAATCGTAATTTTATCATCATACAAATTAAAATTTCTGAACTCATCAGTTCTTTGCAGAAATTCCGGATTTTGAAAGCCGGCATAGCGGCGGTTGTTAGTGCATGAAACAGTGTCACGACCATAATAATAACTCCGTTCTTCGGTGTTCTGTACCATAAATACTTCTACCGAATGTAGAAATTTATCAAGATCCACAATACTGTCTGAATTCGGTGAATAAATAGTATTTTTATCGGCAACGAGGTCATTGAAAACAATGCCGCTGTATTTTACAATTTCATTAAAATTATTGATATTCCGGTTCTTGGCGGCTTTTTTAATTATGGGGATAGCCGGATTTTCTTTGGCAATTATTTCTACTTCCTTTAACGTATAAACTTCCCTTTCCATCCCGATATTTATTTTTGAAAATTTCGTACCCACCTGAAAAATCAATGGCTTGTACCCCACATAACTTAAGGATAGAGATGAAACAGGCGTGGATGATTTTATCTTAAATTCACCGTTAATGTCAGTAGTGCCACCGGTTGATGTCCCAGTGATAATAATATTGACGAATGCAAGCGGTTCCCGGCTGTTTATATCCGTAATCTTTCCAGAAATTTCAACTTCCTGTGAAAACAATAAACGATGGGAATGTATAAAAAGTAAAAATAGAAGAACTATTTTGTATGCGCTATTCAATGGATTTTTGTCTGGCTTCAAAGGTAATCTTATTAAGTGAAATTTCAAATCATTGTGTATAGGGTATAGGGGTATATAGGAAATGGAACTTTATTTGCACCTTATACCCGATACCCTTATACCCTATACCTTTTTTTGTATAATATGAAATCAAAAAATTTCATGTAAGTTTGGAATTTATGGACGCAGAATTAAACTTTCCTCACGACTCTGAATTGTACGAACATCACCGGCTTACGGTTGACAAAGGTCAGGAGCCCATGCGGGTGGATATTTATCTTACTAATCAGATTTCCGGCTTAAGCCGTACAAAAATCAAAATAGCATCTGAAATTGAGTTGGTAAGAGTTAATAACAAACCTGTAAAAGTCAGTTATAAAATTAAACCCAATGATGAAATTACGGTATTATTACCCTTTCCTCCGCAGTTTACTGAAATTATTCCACAACCCATTCCTCTGGATATTGTCTATGAGGATGAGTTTTTGTTGATTGTTAATAAACCGGCTGGAATGGTAGTTCACCCTGCTTATGGAAATTGGAAAGATACCCTAGTAAACGGATTGCTGTATCATTGCAATAATCTACAGTCAGTACAAAAAGAATCACCCCGTCCGGGATTAGTGCATCGCATTGATAAAAACACCTCTGGATTATTGGTTGTGTGCAAAACAGAATTTTCCATGATGCATTTAAGCAAACAATTTTTTGAACATTCGGTAGAAAGAAAATACCACGCATTAGTATGGGGAAGTTTTCCTCAACAAACCGGAACCATAAATGCACCCTTGGGAAGAAATCCTAACGATCGGAAAACCATGGCGGTTGTGTCACCGGAAAACGGAAAAAATGCTGTCACTCATTTTAGTGTCATAAAAGATTTTACCTATACCTCTTTAATTGAATGTACGCTGGAAACGGGAAGAACCCATCAGATAAGAGCACACATGAACTATTTGCGTCACCCGGTATTCAACGATAAAAGTTACGGTGGGAATTCCATTTTAAAAGGACCCAATGATGGCACTTACCGTACATTTGTAGAAAAATGTTTCAACTTCCTGCCGTCCCAGGCATTACACGCCAAAACACTTGGCTTTATTCACCCGGTCACAGGTAAGAACATGTTTTTTGAAAGTCAATGGACCGAAGGATTTTCAAAATTAATAACCGCATGGGAAAAGAATTGTTTGATTTTTTAGTAATATATGAAACACTACGATTATCTTATCATCGGCTCCGGCATTGCCGGTTTAAGTTTTGCGCTAAAAGCATCCCGGCACGGAACCGTTTGCATCATGACCAAAGCGCAAAGAGATGAAACAAACACCAAGTATGCTCAGGGAGGAATAGCCGGAGTTTTTAATACGGGTGACTCTTACGAAAAGCATATCAATGACACTATAATTGCCGGCGATGGATTATGCAACCGTGAAATTGTAAATTTAGTCGTGAAGGAAGGTCCTGTTCGTATTAAAGAATTAGTCCGCTGGGGAGCCAGCTTTGACCGCAACCGAAACGGCGAATTTAATTTAGCCAAGGAAGGGGGACATTCCGATAAGAGAATTCTGCATTTTCAGGATAGTACAGGCGCTGAAATTGAAAGAGCATTGCTGGCTCAGATTTTCAAAAAGAAAAATATTACTCTTCTTGAAAATTATTTTGCGCTTGAGCTGGTAACACAGCATCATTTTGGAAAAAAAATAACCAAAGCAAGTCAGGGTATTGAATGTTTTGGTGTATATGCATTTGAGGTTAATACCGCCAAGGTTGAATTTTTTTCAGCCGGCAATGTCATTCTTGCCTCCGGAGGCGTAGGTCAGGTTTATGCCAACACAACAAATCCATTAATTGCAACCGGTGATGGAATTGCCATGGCTTATCGCGCGAAAGCAAAAGTTGAAAACATGGAATTTTATCAATTTCATCCTACTGCATTGTTTCATCCCGGGATTTCTCCTTCTTTCCTTATTACAGAAGCATTACGTGGCGCCGGTGCCGTTCTAAAAAACCACCAGCAAAAAGAATTCATGTATTCGTATCATGCTCAGGGTTCGTTGGCTCCCAGGGATATAGTGGCACGGGCGATGGATTCTGAAATGAAAAAAAGCGGTAAGTCGTTCCTGTATCTCGATGCCAGAAAAGTGTCACCCGTAGAATTAAAAAAACATTTTCCTAATGTGTATAACCATTGCAAACATGCCGGCTACGATATGAGGAAAGACCTCGTGCCGGTGGTGCCAGCCGCTCATTATTGTTGCGGTGGAGTAAAAACCGATGAATGGGGAAAAACCTCCATCCGGAAACTTTATGCCTGCGGAGAATGTGCCTCTACAGGTCTGCATGGTGCAAACCGGTTAGCGTCAAATTCTCTGTTGGAAGCTCTTGTATTTTCAAATCGGATTTTAATGCATTGTCTCGAATTCAAAAAAAGTAATTCGCAAAGAAATCCCAATTTTTCTCCCAAAGATATTCCTCGCTGGGATGCATCCCGAACTACCAATCCCGAAGAATTAATTCTGATATTGCAGGTAAAAAAAGAAATTCAGGAGATGATGAGCAGTTATGTGGGCATTGTCCGCTCCGATGTTCGTCTGGAGCGCGCTAAAAAAAGATTAGCCATGTTTTTTGAAGAAACCGAAGCGTTGTATAAAAAAACCACGATAGGTGTTGATTTATGTGAAACAAGAAATCTAATCAGCGCAGGATACCTGATTATTAAATCTGCCATGCTGAGAAAAGAAAGTCGCGGGTTGCATTATAATACCGATTACCCATTTAAAAAAGAATCAGCGGAAGGGACTGTGTTCTAAGCAATCTCTCATGTAAATCATACTGTAGTGACACGGTGCACCGTGTCACTGTAATTTCATTTTTATTGATTCAAAACAAATCCAAAAACTTTTTCCCCGAAAAATCCATCACCGTATTCCTGCGATACTGGAAGTGCCACTTTTTGGAAACACCTACTCTGTAAAATTTTTCCGATAAGATGTTTTCACGATGTCCCACACCCGGGATTCCTTCATCAATCAACAAGTCCATCACTATATCCAATGCATTACGGGGACCATAATCACAATTTTCCCCATACGTGCCATTAAGATTCAAAAATAATCTCAGGCGAAGTTTCAATCCGCGGTGACCTTCATACGAGGTGATGCCGGAAATCAAGGCATGGGAAAAAGCAGAAAGCCACAAACCAATAGATGGTTTTAATACCTGCATGACTTCCAATTCTTTGAGGTCTCTGTAAAGTGATTCAATATATCTCCTGTTTTTTTGTTTTACAGTGCCATCATACTTTATTAATATACTGTCCGCAAAAAAAACGGGCGCTACTCTGGAGAGATTCATCAGCAGAATGGTTCTTTTTGCTTGTTTTCCCATGTAAAATGAAAACCGGGCGGTATTACATTTTTTGTAAAGGGATTTATCCATGCGTACCGAAAAATTGTCTTTAAAGTGTACGGTTGTTTTTGGATTATCGCTTCCACGTACAACTTTAGATTTAGAATTTATTTTCTGGCTAAAAACAGAAAAATAACTAAAATATATTATGGACAGGAAAATTGATTTTTTCATTATTATTTTTTTATGGCGGCATAGTGCACCGTGTCGTTACACAGCATCAACCCCCACCCCCCATCTCTCCCACTTTCTCCTTAAGCCAATTGCTATCCGCTACCTGTGTTGTTTCCTGAATTCTGTTTCTAACGATTTCAAGCGCCGGTTTTCCATTGCTCCGGCAATCGGAAAGCAGACGGGTAAGGTGAATAAAATTTTTATAATTGGTTTTGTGCTGTTGTGACACCAAACGGTTCCGGCGAAGGTAAGCAGAAAAACTTTCACACACGCTCGAAACACCGACAATATCTTTCAACTCATAATAAGTTTTTAGCAAGGTGGTTTTTGAATCTAATGAATAAAAAACGTCTTCGTAATTTACTTTTTGAAGAAACTGCAGGGTGCTGTGAAAATCTTTCTGATGAAAACGCAATTTTGCCATATTGTATATCCATGCATTTTCACGGTACGCAGACAAAATAAAATTTTTATAGTGCTCTATGAAATTTTCAGTCCACGAGAATTCTGATAACCGCAATGAAATCACGACGATGTTTTTATAATCCCAGGGTGAGAGAAATCCCTCTTTGAAAATTATTTTTTTGTCCAGCACATGTTTATAAATTTCGAATAATTCATTTAGAAAATTTTCATCGCCGGCATTTATTTTTCGGATGCAATAATTTTGAATATAGGTAAATATTTCCCTCTCCTCTTCCTGTTCTGCAAAACCCGATTGCTGAAATAACATTTTTTTTAACTTGAAATAATTTGAAGTGTCACCGGAATTTTTCAGCGTAAGAAATATCAGATAATAGATATGCATCACCGGTACATTTTCATAACTATCCGGATTTTTTTCGAGATGCGAAAGAATTTCATCCATTAAAAGCAACTTGTTTTCTCCGGATAATATCTGACGCTCATTCATCATTTCACAAACGTATTTAAGTTTGGTAATAATGTAAAAATTATCAAGCGGGTTGTTTACCGATTCCAGATCAGTGCCACTAATCCGCTCTTCCTGAGAAGATGCCTGTTTGCTTTTTTCTGCTTCCAGCAAAAAACGGTTATAAAAATACTCTGCATTTCTGAATGATTTCTTTTCCAAAGAGTTTTCTAAAAAAACCATTCCTGAACCAACGTGTTTATTCAGTTCTTTCCGGCGTGCATGCTGAAGCATGGTGAAATGAAAATAAAATTCGTTCGCTTGCACTAAGTTTATGGTAATAAAATTTTCAAGTTGGATAAGCAGTTCTTCCATTAGATGCCGGATGCGCAAGTCGTCAAACTTTTTATGGGGAAACAAATGTCGGAACGCACTTTCACGGGTTGGGATTTTTTCAGGTTTCCCGAACGCTTTCCTGTTGAGAAACATAAAAAAATCTGAAAGCAGTTTCTTTTTAGTGTATAACGGGGAATTCAGATATAGTGCAAAGCGGTTTCTTTCGGTTTTTGAAAGAGTTCGGAGGAGAGAGATGAGCTTGCTGGAGGTCATGGGATTGGAATACGGTGGTAATACGATTGTAATACGATTGTAATACGGTGGTAATACGGTGGTAATACGATTGTAATACGATTGTATTACCACTGTATCACCACTGTATCACCACTGTATTACCACTGCATTACCATTGTATTACTACTGCATTACCATTGTATTACTACTGCATTACCACTGTATTACCATAGTATTACCACTGTATTACTATTTTATTTAGCAAAAAACGACACATTCATTCCGACAAAGCAGTATAAAAGCAACCACCATAATACAAAAAATTACCTGATAATCAATATATTACACAAATATATTTCTTTTTTAATTAAAAAACAACACTATTTTATTCCGACAAATAAATATTTTTGTACTTTTATTACCTCAAAAATCCTTTTTACCTTTACATTGGAATTGGACTCTTTACGATTTACGATTTACAACGAACAACAACTGTATTACAATTGCATTGCAACCGAATTACAATGAAAAAACAAAAAAACATCACCCGTACTACGATGATGTGGCTGATTGCTTTTATAACAAGCATCGCACAAATCACAAACGCCCAGGAGATTACGCCTGAACAATTCAGCCGTAACCCTCAGTTGTTTTATCAGTCCATTTCTGAAAATGATAACCAGAACATCCGTCTTCCTCAGGGTCCGGTTTACAATCACCAATACAGCCAACTTACCCGCGCCGACCTTAACAGACCCACCGTTATAACCGATAACATTGATGGAAGAGCATCGGAACCCTCGGGTACTTTCGAAAATGCAGATGAAATGGAATTGCCGTCAGTCATTACGGATAATGTGGACGGTAAAGAAGCCCCCTCGGTCATAACGGATAATGTGGATGGTAAAGAAATTCATTCCTCCGGTTTTCCAAAAAAAATGAATCCGCATGATTCCAGGCGCATGTCTGAAAACGAAGAGGTGGAAAAAAATTTTTATTCCCTTAAAATTCCGAACGTAATTACTCCCAATGGGGATGGTTATAACGATAGATTTAATTTAAGATTTCTAAGCGGATTTGAACCCTTTATATTTACCATTTTTAACCGTTGGGGTGAAATTATTTTTAGAAGTTCGTCTTCTTCTAATTCGTGGGAGGGCTCAGATACAAACTATCAGATGCATGAAGGAGCTTATTATTATATTATCACCACCTCCAAGGGCTTTAGACGCAGTGGGTTGATTTCGTTGATTCGTTAAGGGATGGGGGAATAACCACCCAACCCCGTAGGGGTTGCATTTCTGTGGTAGAACGATAATCACGTTTTCCACCAACCCCATAGGGGTTGCATTTTGTGGACGTTGCATTTTTTTTGACCATTGTATTTTTATTGAATAGTTAATTAAATTTAAAAAATCAAATATTATGAAACCAGGTTCATTCACAAAATTGTATATCCAATTGGTTTTTGCGGTAAAATACCGCGAATGTCTCATTCATGAAAATTTCTCAACGGAACTCTATAAATATATTTCAGGGATTATTTCAGGAAAGGATCATAAATCCATTATTGTAAACGGAATGCCCGACCATATCCATGTTTTTTTAGGACTAAATCCTAATGTTTCCATTTCAGATACAGTGAGAGATATTAAAAGAAGCTCTTCGTTATTTATAAATGTAACTGATTGGTTACGCAAAAAATTTGAGTGGCAGGACGGTTATGGTGCTTTTTCCTACAGCCGTTCTCATCTGGATAACGTGTATAAATACATTCAGAATCAAAAACAACATCATGCCAAACATACATTTAAACAGGAATACACGGGATTATTGAAAAAATTTGAAATTGAATATGATGAGAGATTTTTATTTAATTTTTTTGATAAATGATTTTGAAATTTTTTGAAATTATAGTCACCAACATAATGAAATATCATACAACAAAATGGAACCTCATCCATCAATAATGGAACCTCGTAGAGGTTGTATTTTTGTTTTGTGAAATAGTTTTCAGCAAAATATTCATTATCTTCGCACACTTAATTTTTTAATAAAATGAAAAAACAACTCTTCTCCCTCACCGCTTTGTTTTTCTTTACGCTCGTTTATGCGTTCGGACAAAGCGATTCTTGCGGTATAGCAACTTTTTTATGTGGTAATAATACCAACCAAAATACTCAAGCAAGTTCTTCTACCATTGATATTCCTGGAAATACTATTTGTGGACTTGCTATTACTTCAAATATTGTCTGGTATCAGGTTAAAGGTAAAAAAGGGGGGGGGACAGCTACCATTAATTTTTCAGGTGTTGATTCTACAACTTTTAAAGTCGGAGCTTTTAGCGGCTCATGTGGTAGTTTAACAGCTGTCCCTGATGTCAATGGATGTATCAGATCTAATGGTTCATTTTCAATACAATTTGCTGTTTTAGAAGATAGTATTTATCATATTGCTATAGATGATGAAGGAAAAGTTGAGAAAAAATTTACAGTTAACGCAAGTGGTGAAGTTATTGAAAATCCCAAAGATGTTTTAGCACTTTCTGATTTTGTTTTTAATCCATTAATTGGCTGTCTCAGTGATATAGAAGAAGATAGTGTGCTTTTTTCTACGGCAATTGATGCAACTGATTCATTAAGATTGGGATCAAATGTTAGATTATTTTTCTCGTCTGATCATGGAAAAACACAATACATACATTTTTCAAATTCACAACAGGATAATGATTCCCTTGTTTCTTATGATTCTCCCGGAACTTACTCACCTGCGCTCAGAGCCCTAAATGAATGTCCAGTTGATACAACCCAGGCAATGCTAACAAATCTGAGTGATCTCAATGTGGTAGATTTGGTGGGATCCATTGCTTTTCGCCCGATAACAGGCACAGAAACTGCCAACACAACCCTTGCCTCTAACCCTCAGATGTGTGGCTTTGATACAATCATGTTTAAAGGAACTGCTAATATAACTCCTGGGGGTCTCGATTCCCCGTATGACCAAACTTATACCTCCGAATGGAAATGGATTTTCGGTGACCCCGCTTCAGGTTCTCTGGATACCGTTATTCATACTGTAGGCGTTGATGTTTTTAATAATGGCGTAGGATGTAATCGCGATTCTTCAGTAGTACGGCACTCTTACGGCGGTAGAATTACACCTTTTTTTGTTACCTTAATTATTCAGGGGCAGTGCGGACCCGATACCGTTAAAGATTTCCTTGTGGATGCCGATACTTTTAAAGTTCAGGTTTCTCCCGACCAGGAAGTTTGTCAAGGAACACCTATTGATAACCTTGATACCTTAACTACTCAGGGAACTCCTCCCCCATCCCAACCATTCTCTTTTTACCAATGGTCAAAAGTTAGCGGTCCCGCTGTAAAAATTGACTCAGTAAACAGACCTTTAACTACATTTAATTTCGGCACTAATTTATTGAACCCGGGAGTTTATGTATTTGAATTTATCATTCGCGATGCTGAGGGTTGTCAGGCAAGAGATAGCGCTCAAATCACCATTAACCCCCGCCCCATCGTCACTCTCCCCGATACAATAGGAAAAATTTGCGCTTACTATCCGGTACCTTTTGACGTGGCACTTCCCTTTGACACTGTCTCAGTTACCAGTGGCACCCCACCCTATACATTCCTTTGGTCTCCCGCTACAGACCTTAGCGACCCGAATATTCAGAACCCAATTTCAACACCAGCAAATACACAATCTTATACATTAAATGTCGTGGACAGCAAAACCTGTGACACTACTTCTTTACCCATGGTGGTTTATGTGTTTCCTAAACCAAATCCTACCCCCGACCCAGAACAGCTCTGTGTGAATGAAGTGCCACTTACAGCCGCTTTTACCATTGAATGGCCTGAAGGTTCTGTCAATGAACCCTTAGGTCCTCATGGCGCGGTAAACCCATACGATTCTACAATCAATCCTTCTCTAAATCAGCCCCCGGATTTTGTTCAGGATACCATTAAATGGTTCCCTTCAACAGATTATTATGTGCTTGACCTTGCATCTGCTACTGATTTTCAAACAGCAACTTTTACAGATACGGTAACTATTACTGCTGATTTTACTAAATCAACCAAACCGCGTTTCGTAGGTATTTATGACTTTGAAGTTTGGGCTACCAATGGTTCTACCGGTTGTCTCGACACTATTACAGGTGGGTTCAGTGTTTATGATACTATTACTTCTGCCACTATTTCTGCTTCAAAAACCATCATGTGCGAAAACGACAGCACTCAACTTGATATGGTTGTTGATATTCCTATTACTCCTCCCATTCAATTAACGTATGTGTGGTACAGAAGAAATGTATCAACAGGAGCTATTGTTCCTTTCAGCTTGGCAACTCCGCCTTTCTTTATTCAACGTCCTGAAGGCGACTGGGATTTTTGGGCTGAAGTTACCAACGGAGATACGAGTGGGACTTGCTCTAAAAACAGTGACACCATCAGAGTGTCTGTCAATTCTGCACCCATTGTGGTGGCAACTGCTCTTGAAGACACCCTCTGCGAAGCGGATACAATTACTTTAGACGGAAGCGGAAGCACGTATAACCCCGGTTCCGCTACGATTAAATGGGTGAGCGAAAGTGGCACTCCCATAGAAAACGATACTTTAATTACAACCACTGCCATCATCACAAAATCAGAACGGTTCCGACTGGTTATTCTTTATGGCTCATCTGTTCCTCCTTGTAGTGACACCGCCTTTGTTGACGTAAACTTCCATAACAAACCCGCCGCTACTTTCACACTCAGCAAAACAGATGTTTGTCCGGCTAGCCCCGATACAGTGGTACTCGATGGCACCGGTAGTAACACCGACCCGAGAACCACCTACGCATGGTCAGCAAATATTCCCGGTGTTACCTTTGACGATGGCACTGCATTAATTACTACCGCCAGAAATGTCATTGGTCAAACTATTTTTACATTGACTGTCACCGACAGTACCCGTTGTGATTCTTCGTTTACGCTTTCGGTGGATACACTCCAAAGACCATCCCTTGGCGCCCTTCCTACCTCCCTCTGCTTAGAATCAGTTAACGATATCCAGCTCTTTTCGGTAGGACAAGGTATTGATACTTCCTCTTTTGTCTGGTCAGTAATACCCGCAATTCCGGCTGATTCCATACACTACCATAGTTTTCCCACTAAAGATACGTTAGCGCATGACACCATTGAAGTCCATGTTGTTGCCGGAGGTACTTACACCTTCACAGTTATTGTAACTGACTCAAGCAATGGCTGTGTGGCTACC
>Ga0156019_1182_pt3 | contig 11008 bp, 3 predicted proteins | sample RifCSPlowO2_02_FD_107673 | JGI IMG/M metagenome (GOLD analysis project Ga0156019, IMG submission 107673) | Bacteroidetes bacterium RIFCSPLOWO2_02_FULL_36_8
GAAATATTACAAAAAGTGCAACACAGCTCAGGTGATATTACCGAATGGATCGACTGGTTTTTACATTGCCTCAACAATGCAATGCTTTCCACCGAAAACACTACACAAAAAATATTGCGTAAAGCTGAATTTTGGAAACTACACGAACATACGCCCATCAACGAACGCCAACGCTTAATGCTTAACAAACTTTTTGACGGTTTCGAAGGAAAACTGCAAACGTCAAAATGGGCTAAAATTACCAAGACCTCTGCCGACACCGCACTACGGGATATAAAAGACCTGGTAGGAAAAGGTATCTTGCAACAAATGGACGAAGTTGGACGAAATGCAAATTATGAATTAGCTGACCTTAAATTAAAATAACCACTAACTATAACAACTAAGGTTTCGTTGCGTCCTTATGATATGCAATTCAGCCACTGTCGTAGAACGTGCCGCCAACTTATATTTATATGAAAAAAATTAAATGTAGTTTTATAGATTCCCCCTACCTCCTTCTGTACTTCGTCCTTGCCTTAGTAAACCAAATCGTTTTTTCCGATACATCCACTAATTGAAATGCGTAGTCGTCAGGGTCTTGTTTTTCGGTATTGTCTTTCTTTCGTACTTCATCATTAAACATCTGATCCGACGAAACACATCCGAGTGTCCGGGTGCTGAAATCAATGTAATACCATAATTCAGGATTTACTTCCAGGTAAAGTGTCACTCCCTCAAAGGGTCCTGAGCGGATTTTTCCTTTTCGGATTTCAATCAGTCCTTTTATTTTTTTGTCAATGGGTTTATTCAAAATATTTGAAACACCCAGTTCGCCTACACTGTAATAAGCATTATGCTCTTCAGACCAGCGCAGTTCGGCATCTGAAATAACAATATTGTTTTTAAAGTCGGAACTTAAGTCAACCACCATATCCGGTTTCTCACTTTCGAGGGTCTTGAGATATTTCTGGGTTTTTTTATCTCCGATAAAAGATGCCAACTGCAAAGCCAGTTGATTTTTCTGAGGATGTGCTTCAGAGCGACCTAACCGGGTTTGATTAAACACTGAATCACCCATCAGTTTCAAGGCATCGCCCGGAAATTTGAATTCAAAAACAAGAAACGTATTGAAAACATAATCGTTTTCATTCTTCTTAATAGCGCCTGTTCCGGAAGCATATAAATTCATGTCTTTTGTCCGGTGCAGGAAATTCATCTTTCCTTCAAAGTCAATCCGGTTTGCCTGTTCATCATATTTCAGAAGATTCCCTTCGAGAGAATTGTAAAGGATTTTATCTTTATCACCGATTACAAAATTGTTTTTCTTGTTGTCAAAATATAACAATCCCTCGGCATTAAAGATATCGTCATGCTTTTCCAGCTTCTTAGGAGAAAGAAAAGTGTTATAGAGATTTAGCGAATCCTGGTCAAAATGAATTCCTGTCACCAGGTCACCGGCAACTTCTCTGTTGATTTTAATATATAAAGAATCGGGGTTGACAGTTTCTTTATAACGGATCCAGCGGGGACCTTCGGCTGTGGGCGCACGGGCGAGCATGACACTCACATGCCCATTGAAGTACATGAATTTATTCTCTGCATTAAGAGTGGCACCGCCCTTAAATTGTATGCGTGGAGTAATCTGAAATTTTTGTTCTTCCGGAATATCGGATTTAGCGCGGGTATGTCCCTCTTCAAGAGAAAAATCGTTAAAAGTCAGATTGGTTTTTCCACCCCCGGAATTTTTAAATTCTACAATTCCCTGTCCCTGAAATTTTTTTCTCGAAAGAATATTCAGTTGCGAATTAATCAGGTGATGGTATTTATTCAGGGTATCGGCTTCCACTCTGGCATTAAGCAAGGGGTCCATTGCGGCATTTTCTCTAACCGTAACTTCGTTGGAATCCGGTCTTATAAATGCATCGGCTACACGGATATAGGGAATTCCGCTGACATTCAGATTTTGCTGTTTAATATCGTATAATGCATTAGTGGCATTATACACCAATGAATCCTGATCTTTCTTTGTGGAATAAAAATAGGCATCGGAAATTTTTGCGTCGGGTGGTTTTTTCATAGAAACTGTTTGTCTGGCAATATCCCAGTTTCCATGACGGAGTGATGTTTTGTATTGAACAAAGGGGAAAGAGGTAGCCGCTCCTTTGGAAATGGATTTAAAATCGGCATTCTTTCCTGCGATGTCAAAATTCAGCATGGCATTGAGTGACACCAACGCAGGTTTTTCCGGATTTTCAGATTTAATTTTGAAATCAGACGAGTCGGCGTTGAAGCTGTTTTGTGCAAATTTGAAGTAATGCGATTTCACTTCGGCTCCGGCTATGTCGAGCAGACCATCGCCGTATAATCCTCCGGGAGTCAACACAATGTCCCCTTTCCAGATTGTGTTTTCATCGTAAAGAAACATGGGGGCATCGGTACTCGAAATATACATGCTATCTTTTTGTGTTGCCCAGTGCATTTTATAATTAGTGACACTTGCTTTAGGATAGGTGACTTTTGCATAAGGACCCGCCGGCAATTCCCATTGGGTTCCTAAGGTATTTACCGAATCGAAAAAGAATACAAAGTCCTGGGATTTACCCAACGATGAAAGATATTTTACAGTTCCTTTTCCTCTCAAGCCCTGATTGGATAACGAAATTTTTTCAAAATATTTTCCTTTATCAATATAGGCATCTAAACCTTCTTGCGGAGTGACATAATCGAATCCCAATGAATTGTCGGGCATCACTTTTAAGTCCTGTTTGATAACCGGAAAAATTCCACCTGAATGAAATTCACCATTGAAACTGATGGAACGAACGTCAAAACTTTTCAATGAATCCACTTTAAATGGATTAAGCTTATGAAAAAAACGGGTACGATCATAAATCCCATTAAATATAGATGGCTTGTCATAATATACATACGATTCTGATTCAGAATTAAACTTAGGATAGGAAGGATTTTTTTTATTGCCTGATTTATTTTTGGGTTGGTCTAAAAATAAAGTTCCGGAGAGATCGCTCAGGGTGGATCCAACATATTTCTCTCTCGATTTACCTTTTTTGTCTTTTTCGGAAGTTGGAACTAAAAAGCGAAGTGAGTCAATATTATTCAGTTTTACAGCAAACGAATCATAATTAAATTTAAAGTCATCTCCATAAAATTCGAATCTTCCTGCTTTAATTTTCCCACTGAAATTTACGCTCCGGTTTTTTTCGATAGTCAGTTCTTTTCCTTTAGGTTCAACAAATACTTTTTGTGAATCGCTGAGATAAAAGGGTTTGCACCCGCGAATAATAAGCTCTTGTGTGGCTAAATCAAGAGTGGCATTGGGTTCTCCCTCAATGGTGGAACGCATCATAATATTATCATAATCACTTTTTTTAAAATTTGATTCTACCCAATGTCTTGCTTTGGAAAATAAAATGACTCTGCCGCTTACTCCGTTATAATCAATAAAGCCCTCATTATAAAGAGTTGCCATCGCACCTTTAATTAATTTAATATTTATTTTATTGGATTCGGCAATATCAATGTCGAAAATGGTATCAGATTTATTTTTTTTTGCCACATTCAATGCTAATTGCAAGGGATGAAAATTGTAAGTTCCCTGCAATCCTTCATACGTTCGTTTGTAATATCTTTCGGTTGACTCAAACTTTGCTTCCGCTTCACTTTTTCCGGTCAACAGGGTAAAGTCAATTTTAGGTTCATCGAGGTCATAATAAACTGCCTCTACATCTATTTCCATTTTATGATAGGAATCAATAAACGGGGAGTGTCCTAATCCTTTATTCTGTTTAACCAAAATCACTTTGTTATTCTTTTTATTGTATTTGAAAATGACGCCGGGATGATACACAGAATCGTTGTGATGAAAAAATGTTACTCCTGACTTATTGGAAATCACAGCCGTATCAAAAATGGAAAATGCTTTTCCGTATGCAATTACTAATGGTTTAGCTTTCGGTCCTATTTCGAGTGTAGAAAATTTGCCTTCCGTAGAAGAACCGACTTTGGTGCGTCCTCGGAGAGAAAATCCACCTTTGTAGCGCAGATTATTTCCGATATTTTTTACCTGCACGTCATTGATAATGGATTGAAAAAAAGGATAAACAGCCATTTCCTGATTTTGGCGTTTCTGGCTTTTAAAAATAAGGTTTCCAAGAATGGGTTTATCAGAAACTTCCGGGAAAGTAAGTGTCACTGAATCGGCTTTAAATTCCGGTTTGTTGGTAAATAAATAATAGTTTTTCAAATCAGCATGCACCACTTCGGGGAGCAGTTGTACACAGGTCCAGTTAAATTTCCCTCCGGTGCCTTTGAATGAATTATTGATGGCAAAATAACTTCCACTTGTACCGGTTATCTGCGTTGAATCGTGGCGGGTTTTAATCACCAGATCCATTTTATCGAAATTAATTTTAGCACCAGTGCTTGCAAACATTTCTTCTTCTACAAATGATTCATAATAATTCTGTTCTGCTTGTCCCCATTGCTCATCTTCTTTAGAGCCCCACCCGGATTCATTCCATTCATTAGAATCGTTCCAGTACTCATCAGAATTAACATCCAGTTTGGGGGTAGTATCCTGTTCTGGTGATTTTATATCTAATGATTGTTCAATGGCAGAGGGAAGTTTTTCGGATATGTATTCGAAGCTGTAATTACCTCCTTTAATGTACCAAGTATGATAGTTGGTGGAATATAAGGCAGAGCGGTAAAAAAGATTTTTGCAGGTAATTACAAAATTATGAAACGCCTTCGGGGTTTCATTCTCCAGAATTTTTTTTAACGTGGAAGCATACTCGTTAAAAAATTTATCATTCAGCATTTTGCGGTTATAGGCATAATAGAGTGACATCACAAAATCTTCGAATTGAGGAAATGCTTTCATTTTTTTATCCAGCATGGATTGACTGAGGGCGATGATTATTTTTTTTTGGTGGATTTTCAGGTCATTGGAATTCCAGAACGATTCCATGTCACCGGCGGCGTTGATTGCCGATGGACGGTTTGATTTTTTCATAAAAACGCTGAACTCAGAAATAAACTTAGCGGGGTCTTCGGAGAAATGGGAGATTTGCTGAGCAACCGTTAGCCGGCTGAACAAAATAAAAATTATATAAAAAAAAATTTTAAGTGACATTACCTTTTCTTATACTTGCTTCTGTATCCGTTTAACCAGACAATCCTGTCGGAAGTTTCTACCAACTCAAAACCGTAATCAGATTTCTTTTCAACGGTTGACTTCTTACGTATTTCTTCATTAAAAATAGGATCAGATGACACGCAGGATAATGTCCGTGTACTGTACCAGAAATAATACCATAAATCCGGAGTTACTTCAAAATAAAGTGTGACACTCTCAATGGGTCCTATTTTGGCTTTGGCTTTCTTAATTTCTATAGCACCTTTCACTTTCTTGTCAATGGGCTTTTTCAGAATATTAGAAACCCCAATTTCACCCACGCTATAATAGGCATTGTTTTCTTCAGACCAATGAAGTTCTACATCGGAAAGAACGATATTGTTTTTAAAATCAGAGCTAAGGTCAACCACAAGATCCGGTTTTTCAGTTTCCAAAGTGGTTAAATATTTTTGAGTTTTCTTTTCCCCGATAAATTGCGCTAATTGAAGTGCCAGTAAATTTTTTTGCGGATGTGCTTCCGCCATTCCTATCCGTGTTTGACTAAACATCGAATCACCCATGACTTTCAAGCCATCCCCAAAAAATTGAAATTCAAAAATCATGAAGGCATTAAACACATATTCATTTTCATTTTTCTTAATATAACCATTGCCTGAGGCGTACAAATTCATATCTTTACTTCTATGTAGAAAATTCATTTTTCCCTCGAAGTCCACTTTATTTACTTCATCATTAAAACGAACAAGATTTCCTTCGAGAGCATTATACAAGACCTTGTCTTTGTCGCCGATAACAAAACTTTTCTTCTTGTTATCGTAGTACAATAGCCCTTCGGTGGTGAAAATGTCATCGTGCTTAACCATCTTTTTGGGAGAAAGGAATGTATTGTAAAGATTAACAGAATCCTGGTCAAGATGAATTCCGGTGACAAGGTCTCCTGCGGCTTCTTTATCAATTGTAATATATAGTGAATCCGGATTGACCACTTGTTTTAAACGTAACCATCGAGGTCCTTCACCGGTTGTTGCCCTGGTAAGTTGAACTCTAACATATCCGTTGAAATACAAAAATTTATCTTCTGCTGTCAATACAGCATCGCCTCTGAACTGAATTCGTGGAGTGATTTGAAAATTAAGTTCCTCAGGAATATTTGATTTGGCACGGGTATGCCCATTTTCAAATGAAAATTCTTTAAACGTTAAATCAGTTTTGCTTTTTCCGGAATTTTCAAATTTAACTATCCCTTCTCCCTGAAATTTTCGCTTGGAAAATATGTTTAAGTCAGATTTTACAATATCATGGTACTTATTTAATGTATCGGCTATTACTATAGCATTGAGCAACGGGTCCATAGAGGCATTTTCCCTGACCAATACTTTGTTGGAATCAGGTTTGATATATGCATCTGCCACCCGTATGTACGGAATGCCACTGATATTCAGATTCTGCTGTTTAATATCATACAGTGCATAACTGGCATTAAATACCAATGAATCCTGCTCTTTTTTTGTAGAATAGAAATAGGACTCGGATAGTTTAGAATTGGGCGGCATTTTCATGGCAACGGTCTGTTTGGCTATATCCCAGTAGCCCTGTTTCAGAGAGGTATTGTATTGCACAAAAGGAAAAGACGTTGCCGCCCCTTTTGAGATAGAACGGAAATCAGCGCTTTTTCCTACGATATCAAAACTTACGGCGGCGTTGAGTGACACAAGCGCTGGCTTATCGGGATTATCGGATTTAATTTTGAAATCGGAAGAGTCGGCGTTGAAACTCTTCTGAGCGAATTTGAAATAATGTGATTTTACTTCCGCCCCCTCAATGTCAAGCAACCCATCGCCATATAAACCGCCGGGAGTCAAAACGATGTCACCCACCCATTTGGTATTTTCATCGTAGAGGAACATTGGAGCATCGGTACTGGAAATATACATACTGTCTTTTTGTGTCATCCAGTGCATTTTATAATTCGTGACATTTGCTTTAGGATACGTAACTGTTCCATAAAGTCCGGCAGGTAATTCCCATTGAGTACCCAGTGTATTTACAGAATCAAAGAAGAATATAAAATCCTGTGATTTTCCGGTTGATGAAAGATAATTTATGGTTCCGTTTCCTCTCAAACCCTGATTTGATAAGGTAATCTTTTCAAGATATTTTCCTTTATTGATATACGCATCCAGACCGTTTTCCGGAGTGATGTAATCGAATCCAAGAGAGTTATCAGGCATGACTTTTAAGTCCTGTTTGATAACCGGGAAAATTCCTCCCGAATGAAATTCTCCGTTAAAACTGATGGAACGAACGTCAAAACTTTTCAGTGAGTCCACTTTGAATGGAGTCAGTTTATGAAAAAATTTCGTACGGTCATAGACACTGTTAAAGATAGATGGTTTATCATAATATACATAAGAATCGGATTCTGAATTAAATTTCGGAAACGAAGCATTTTTTTTCACACCGGATTTATTTTTCGGATAATCAAGAAACAAAGTACCGGTTAAATCACTTAGGGTAGAGCCCACATATTTTTCACGAGGGCGTCCACGGCTGTCCCTTTCCGCGGTGGGAACTAAGAATCTGAGTGAGTCAATTTGCCCCAATTTTACGGCGAAAGAATCGTAATTAAAATTAAATTTATCTCCAAAAAATTCAAACCTTCCGGCTTTAATTTTTCCACCGAAATTCACTCCTCTGTTTTTTCCAAGGGTAAGTTCTTTGCCTTTGGGTTCCACATATACTTTCTGAGAATCGCTGAGATAAAATGGTTTGCACCCACGTATGATAAGTTCCTGCGTTGCTAAATCAAGAGTGGCATTGGGTTCCCCTTCAATCGTAGAACGCATGCTTATATTGTCATAATCACTTCTTTTAAAATTTGCATTTACCCACAGTCGGGATTTAGGATAAATGATAATTCTACCGTTTACTCCGTTATAATCAATGAAGCCCTCGTTATACAGCGTAGCCATCGCGCCTTTGATTAATTTAATATTTATTTTATTGGATTCGGCAATATCAATGTCGTAAATGGTATCTGATTTATTTTTTTTTGCAGTATTTATCGCTAATTGCAGGGGGTGAAAATTGTAAGTACCCTGTAATCCTTCATACACCCGCGATGAATATCTTTCGGTGGATTCAAATTTTGCTTCCGCCTCGCTTTTTCCGGTTAGCAGTGTAAAATCAATTTTTGGTTCATCAAGATCATAATAGACCGCTTCCACATTTATTTCCATCTTATGGTACGAATCAATGAAAGGAGAATGGCCTATTCCTTTTTTCTGTTTCACTAACGTTACTTTATTTTCTTTCTTATCATATTTGAAAATGACACCTGGGTGATACACAGAATCGTTATTATGATAAAAAGTTACTCCCGCTTTTGTAGAGGTAACTTCTTCATCAAAAATTGAAAATGCTTTTCCGGTAGCAATCAGTTGAGGTTTTTTTATTGGACCTATTTCTATAGTAGAAAATTTCCCCTGGGTAGAAGAGCCAACTTTAGTTTGACCACGGAGGGAAAAACCACCTTTATACCGTAAATTGTCTCCGATATTTTTTACAGGAATGTCATTTACAATAGATTGAAAGAAAGGATAAACTGCTTGTTTCTGACTCTGGCGTTTCTGACTCTTGAAAACAAGATTTCCCAATATGGATTTGTCTGATACATCCGGAAAATTAAGTGTCACTGAATCGGCTTTAAATTCAGGTTTATTGGTACGAAGCGTATAATTTTTCAAGACCGCATGTACCACATCGGGTAGGAGTTGCACACACGTCCAGTTAAATATGCCTCCTTTCCCCCTGAATGAATTATTCAGCGCAAAATAACTCCCGGAAGTTCCTGTAATTTCAGTGGAATCGTGACGGGTTTTAAAAATGAGGTTTATGTTTTCAAAATTAATTTTGGCGCCGGTAGAAACAATCGGTTCTTCTTCCTCAAACGAATCATAATATTGTTGTTCGGCTTGTCCCCATTGTTCGTCTTCCTTGGAACCCCATCCTGACTCGTTCCAGTCATTGTCATCATTCCAATAATCATCTGAATTAACATCCACTTTAGACGAAGTATCCGATTCGGTGGGTTGTGTGTCCTGTGACTGTTCTATAATAGCGGGTAATTTTTCCGGTATATATTCAAAGCTATAACTGCCGCCATGTATGTACAACGTATTATAATTAGAAGAATAAAGTGCTGAGCGAAGAAATAAATTTTTGCAAGTCATTACAAAATTATGATATGCCTTGGGCGATTCAAATTCAAGAATTTTTTCGAGAGTGTTTGTATAATCATCAAATAATTTCCCGGTCATCAGTTGCCGGTTATAAGCATAATAAAACGACATGACAAAATCCTCATACTGGGGATAGGGTTTCATTTTAGCCGTCAGCATTTTCTGGCAAAGCGTCATTATTTTTTTCCGTTGATTTTCATCTAAATCATTTGATTTCCAATAGGATTCAATATCACCTGCCGCATTGGTAGTGGAAGGGCGGTTGGCTTTTTTGAGAAAAGTAGTAAGTTCCTCTATAAATTTATCCGGTTCGGCAGAGAATTTAGTTATTTGCTGTGACCAAACGGATGAAAATATAACTAAGCTGAATACGAAACAAAGGATTTTTTTCATTTGCTTTTCTAAGAAAGAGAAGGGCAAAGGTAGGATATTTGGGAGAATGTAGGGTAACCGCAAGGGTTGCCCCTACGGTTTCCCTTCCTCTTGTTTTCTGCCTGTCCATTTTTCTATATCAAAATAATATTGTCCTTTTAAAATTTCTTTATTGTCTTTCATATAAATAATCTGGGTTCTGATTCCTTTTATTTTTTCGTAGGTGATGGAGCCCTTATCTGTTTGCACAACGGTTCGCGTGATGGTTCTGTCGGTTTCTTCAATTACTTCCTCCTTATATTGTGCTTTTTTCAATCGTTCAGCCAGTTCTCTTGCCTTCTCCTCTTCTTCTAAACGTTTTTTCTCTGCTTCCAATCTTGCTTTTTCTTCTGCTTCTTTTCGTTTTTGTTCTGCCTCGGCTTTTTGCTTTGCAATTTCCTCTTCTGTTTTTGGTTGTACATCCTGTTGCCGTTTCCTTTCAGCTTCCTCTCTTGCTTTTATTTCTGCCTCTCTTCGTTTCCTTTCAGCTTCTCTGCGTTTCTCCACCTCAATTCTTGCCGCCTCTACCGCGGCTTTTGCCTTCGCATCCTCTTCTGCTTTTTTCAGTGATTCTGCCTCTTCTTTAGCTTTCGCTTCTGCTTCTTTTCTAATTCGCTCCTCTTCTAATTTTTTTGCTGATTCATCTGCTCTTACTTTTTCTTCCGCTTCTTTTTTCAATCGTTCTTCCTCTAGACGTTTTCTCTCCGCCTCTGCCGCCGTTTTTAACCGCTCATCTTCTTCAGCTTTTGCTTTTGCCTCCGCTTCTTTTCGCGCTTTTTCATCCGCTTCTTTCTTCAAACGTTCTTCCTCAAGACGTTTTCTCTCTGCCTCTGCCGCCGCTTTTAACCGCGCATCTTCTTCAGCTTTTGCTTTTGCCTCCGCTTCTTTTCGCGCTTTTTCGTCTGCCTCTTTTTTCAATCGTTCTTCTTCAAGACGTTTTCTCTCCGCTTCTGCCGCCGCTTTCAATCGCGTATCTTCTTCTGCCTTCGCTTCTTTGCGCGCTTTTTCATCCGCTTCTTTTTTCAAACGTTCTTCCTCTAGACGTTTTTTCTCCGCTTCCACCGCCGCCTTCAATCGCACATCTTCTTCTGCCTTCACTTTTGCCTCCGCTTCTTTTCGCGCTTTTTCATCCGCTTCTTTCTTCAATCGTTCTTCCTCAAGACGTTTTCTCTCTGCCTCTGCCGCCGCTTTTAACCGCGCATCTTCTTCAGCTTTT
>Ga0156019_1008_pt2 | contig 10108 bp, 7 predicted proteins | sample RifCSPlowO2_02_FD_107673 | JGI IMG/M metagenome (GOLD analysis project Ga0156019, IMG submission 107673) | Bacteroidetes bacterium RIFCSPLOWO2_02_FULL_36_8
ATAAACCAATCTCCAGTGACTCCCGCCGGGATTTTCTGAAAAAATTTGGTTTCGGCGTATCGTGGATTGCCTTTTTATCTTCATGCGAAATTCCTGTTCGCAAAGCAATTCCTTATTTAATCAGACCTGAAGAAATTACACCCGGAATAGCTAACTGGTATGCATCTACTTTTTCAAAGGGAGGTGACTGTAACTCAATTCTTGTTAAAACAAGAGAAGGAAGACCTGTAAAAATAGAAGGAAATCCATCTTCACCACTTAGCAAAGGCGGTGTAACAGCGCAAACACAAGCATCGGTACTTGACTTGTATGACAGTGCCCGTCTCATATTTCCTATGAAAAATGGAAAACAAACTACATGGGAAGAAATAGATAAAGAGATTATTGAGAAGTTAAATACTATTAAACTAAAAGGGGGAAATATAAGGTTATTATCATCATCCGTTTATAGTCCTTCTACACTAAACTTATTGCAAAAAATAAAAAACAATGTTCCGTTTTTTGAACATATTTCTTATGATGCGGTTTCCTGCTCTGCCATGTTGAAAGCAAACGAACAGACCTTCGGAAAGAAAATGATTCCGGGATATGATATTTCATCGGCTGAATTAATCGTTAGTTCCGGTGCCGATTTTCTGGGAAGCTGGTTGATGCCTGCTGTATTTACCCGTCAATATGCAGAGAAAAGAAAAATTTCAAAGAATAAATCCAATTATCTCCGCCATGTTCAGATTGAGTCATGCATGTCACTCTCCGGAGCAAATGCCGATTGGAGAATACCAGTGGCTCCCTCCGAAGAAGGTCCTTTTTTAATAAACGTTTATAATCAACTGGCAACTATTTCAAAATCCGATAGATTGCCTTCTGTCAATTATCAAAAGCATGAAAAAGAAATTTTCAACTTGTCGGAAATGCTATGGGTGAACAGAGGAAAATCACTTTTAATCAGTGGTTCAAACAAACCTGCTGTCCAGATTATTGTAAATGCTATAAATAACCTGTTGGGAAATTATGGAAAAACAATTTCATTCGACAAAAATTTATTAATACGACAAGGATTGGACGAACAAATGTTCAACCTGGTGGAAGAATTAAAATCAGGAAAAGTAGATGCATTGATTCTATGGGATACGAATCCCATTTACCATTATCCTGAAAAAAATGAATTATTGCAGGGATTATCCAAAGTGCCACTTATCATTTCACTTTCCGGTTATTTAGACGAAACTTCTTCTTACGCACATTATATTTGTCCGGAGCACCATTTTCTGGAAAGCTGGAACGATGGGGAACCGCAAAAAGGGTTTTATAGTGTCACACAACCTGTAATCAATCCATTATTTCAAACACGACAGGCACAACAATCTTTTATGAATTGGTTTGGGATGGAAGGGAATTGGTTAGATTATTTGAAAAATGCATGGAAAGAAAATGTATTTTCTAAACAAAATCAATCCGTTGACTTTAATTTATTCTGGAATCAGATTGTTCAGGAAGGTGTTTATACTATTTCCATAACAGAAACTATTCAACCTGCTTTTAATTTTGAGCTTAATCAGGTTGTGCCCGTACTTCTTCCTGAATCAGAAAAAAGAATAGAATTAATTCTCTATAAAAATTCAACCGTTGGAGATGGGACGTTTGCCAATAATCCATGGCTACAGGAATTGCCTGATACCATTTCAAAAGTATGTTGGGGGAATTATGTTTCAGTGCCACCGCTACTCGCTTCCTTGTATGAATTGGAAGAGGGCGATATGCTTTCCATACGAACGGAAAAATTTTCAGCCGAATTGCCGGTGATAATCCAACCGGGGATGGCAGACAACACCTTGGCGATAGCGCTGGGGTACGGGAGAGAAAAATCCGGGAAAGCCGGCAATGGAGTAGGCGTGAATGTTTATCCTTTCATGAAGAAAGAAGATAAATGTTTGGTGACATCATCCACTGTATCAGAAATCAGAAAAACAGGAACCAAGCACACATTTGCTAAAACACAAACCCACGAGTCGTTAGAAGGAAGACCTCATATTAAAGAAACAACCGGCAAGGAATACAGGAATAACCCATCATCAGGTAATCAGGACCGTAAAGAAATAGTAGAAAAATCAATGACACTCTATCCTTCAAATTCATTTGAAGGTCACCATTGGGCAATGTCCATAGATCTCAGCGCATGTACCGGATGCGGCGGATGTGTGGTTTCCTGTATGGCTGAAAATAATATTCCGGTGGTTGGAAAAGAAGAGATAAGCAGGGCGCACGAAATGTCCTGGTTGCGGATTGACAGGTATTATTCCGGTGACACTTTAAATCCGGAAGTTGTTTTTCAACCCATGTTGTGCCAGCATTGTAATAATGCACCCTGTGAAAATGTTTGTCCTGTTGCCGCAACCATGCATAGTTCCGAAGGATTAAACCAGATGGTTTATAACCGTTGTGTGGGTACACGCTATTGTGCCAATAACTGCCCTTATAAAGTACGAAGATTTAATTGGCTTGATTATACAGGTGCCGACAGCATTGAAAATAATACCGAGGACCCGGCAGGCATGACAGAAGATTTACCCCGCATGGTGTTGAATCCCGATGTAGTGGTGCGTTCCCAGGGAGTTATGGAAAAATGTTCATTCTGTGTACAACGGATTCAGGAAGCAAAATTGAATGCAAAAAAAGAAAACCGGTCATTGAAAGATGGTGACATAAAAACCGCTTGTGAACAATCCTGCCCGGCACAAGCTATTGTATTTGGCGACCTGAATGACACTAACAGTCGAATCAAAAAATTATACGATGATGAACGGATGTATCATGTATTGGAAGAATTGCATACTGTTCCGAATGTCGGTTATATGACTAAGGTTAGGATTTGAGATTAATAAATATGAGAAAGATGTCAAATGCACTTGCTGGTGCGGTAGAAAGTCCCTCTCCATTTAGAGAGGGATTTAGGGTGAGGTATTTATAGAATAGAAAATCTTTAATAAATATAAATGACACACGAATCGCCCCATAGAGAACCGCTGATTTCAGGTAGAAAGACCTATCGCCAGATCACGCAGGATATCTGTTCCCCCATTTTGGGAAAACCGGGTAAGCTCTGGTATATAGTGATTAGTGTCACTACACTTGTTTTCCTCTACGGACTTAGCATGATTATATACACACTTTGGAAAGGAATCGGGGTCTGGGGTTTAAACAAAACGGTTGGTTGGGGTTGGGATATTACAAATTTTGTCTGGTGGATAGGAATTGGTCACGCAGGTACATTTATATCAGCCATATTATTACTATTCCGGCAAAAATGGCGCACCAGTGTTAATCGCGCCGCAGAAGCGATGACCATTTTTGCAGTTATTTGTGCGGGATTGTTCCCCGTCATCCACATGGGAAGAGTTTGGCTATGCTTCTATGTATTTCCTTACCCTAACATCAGAGGACCTCTATGGGTGAATTTTAACTCACCTTTATTGTGGGATGTTTTTGCAATCAGCACATACTTTTTAGTGTCACTACTTTTCTGGTATGTAGGATTAATACCTGACCTGGGAACGTTGCGCGATAAAGTCGCTTCTCCCCTGAAAAGAAAAGTTTACTCATGGCTTAGTTTTGGTTGGAATGGTTCAGCAAAACATTGGGAAAGACACGAATCATTATGTTTAATATTGGCGGGATTGGCTACTCCATTGGTTCTCTCTGTGCATAGCATTGTCAGCATGGATTTTGCCACTTCCGTAATTCCAGGGTGGCACACTACCATTTTCCCTCCGTATTTCGTTTCAGGCGCTGTTTTCTCCGGTTTTGCTATGGTGCTTACCCTCATGATTATAACCAGAAAATTAATGAACCTGAAAGATTATATCACCATCGGTCACATAGAAGCAATGAATAAAGTAATCATTCTTACAGGGTCTATAGTGGGAATGGCTTATCTCACCGAACTTTTTATGGCTTGGTATTCAGGAGTACAGTATGAGCAGTATGTATTTATGAATCGCATGCAGGGTCCGTACGCTTGGGCGTATTGGACTATGATGACCTGTAATCTTGGAGTGCCACAACTTTTCTGGTTTAAAAAAATAAGACGAAATGTAATAGCAACTTTTATCATAGCCATTTTTATAAATATAGGAATGTGGTTTGAACGGTTTGTAATTATAGTTACTTCTCTCAGCAGGGATTATCTCCCTTCGAGTTGGACGTATTACAAGCCAACCTTTGTTGAAGTGGGAATATTTCTGGGAACCCTTGGCTTTTTCTTTACAGCATTTTTATTATTTACAAGATTTTTTCCCGTGATTGCCATTTCGGAGATAAAAAATATTATGAAGTCATCGGGGGAATATGAAAATAGAAAATAGAAGATAGTAAATAGAAGATAGTAAATAGAATAGAACCTTCAAGGTTTGGCACGGATTTGAGGCGACAGATAACCTTGAAGGTTTGTATAGGATTATAATATAGAAAATAGGAAATTTTAAATATGACCAATAAATATCTGCATATTGTTTTTCGTGACGAAGAAAACCTCTTTGAAGGGATTGATTTGTTGCGCGCAAATGATTTTTCGATTGTGGATGTCATGACTCCCTTTCCGGTTCATGGGTTGGATCATAAAATTGGCTTGAAGCCCTCTTTGATTCCTACCGTAGGTTTTATCTGTGGCGCCATCGGTGCATTGACCGGATTTTTCTTTCAGAGCTGGGTGTTTACCAGTAGTTGGCCCATGAATTTCGGAGGAAAACCGTTTTTTGCATTTCCCTCCTTTATACCTGTTATTTTTGAAATGACAGTGCTATTTTCTGCTCTCGGTATGGTGCTGGCATTTTTGTATCGTTCCAAACTTTATCCGCATAAGGAGTGTTCTACTGAGAAAGTCCCAATTACTACGGATGATCAATTTGTAATTAAATTAATGAAACCCGAAGGAGAAAAGTTGACTCTCTTGCAAAAATTAGTGAATGAATTAAAAGTAAAGTTGGATAATCCCGAAATTGCAATATCAGAGAAACTAACTTTTTTCAATAATAAAATAGTGGCACTCGTTCCTCTGGCATTCATTCTTTGTTTTTCATCCTGTAAAAACAATAAAGAACAACCCGGATATGAATACATGCCTGATATGGTTTACTCACGCTCGTTTGAATATTATTCAGCAAATCCGTTAGACAAAAGTAAAAGCATGGCAAAAGTCCCCCCTGTTGGATCTATCCCAAGAAGTTTTACACCGTATCCTTATCCAAATACAAAAGATGGCTACGAACAAGCCGGAAAAGAATGGATTAACCCTCTTTCATCAAATGATATATATATTGATGAAGGGAAAAAATTATTTGAATTGTATTGTGTCTATTGTCATGGTCAAAAAGGGGAAGCCAATGGAATTCTGGTAGAAAAACAAAAATTCCCACCACCGCCTTCTTTTAGCTCTGATATTTTAAAAGAACTTCCCGCAGGTAAGATATTTCACAGTATCACCTACGGGAAAAACCTGATGGGACCTCATGCGTCCATGTTATCCTATCAGGAAAGGTGCAAGGTTGTGCTTTTTGTTCAATCATTACAAAAAAAATTGTAACAGCATGATACACAGTGTCACTACTATAGTATTATAGCTTCTCTCTCATCCCTCTCCATTTTGGAGAGGGGCTGGGGTGAGGTCTTAAAAATTATTATATGCAAAACTATAAATCCTATTCCTTCACAGAAAAAAAATTCCTGTATATCCTAATGGGAGCAGGATTACTCTTGGTTTTTCTTGGTTTAATAACCAATCATGAAAAATTCTGGAGTTCCTGGCTTTTAAATGGATTTTATTTCACACTCATTGCTTTATCCGGAACCGTATTTATTTCTATCCATACGCTTGCCAATTCTGGGTGGCACACTGCCATTTCAAAAATACCTGAAGCAATCATAAAATTTTTACCCATCTCCGCTGTTATCATGTTGCTACTGCTATTGGGAACGGGAAATCTCTATCACTGGACACACGTTGAAGAGGGTGACACGATACTGCTTGGAAAAACTTCCTGGCTTAACCTTCCTTTTTTTATCATCCGTATGATTTTGTATTTTGGATTGTGGATATTTTTTTCCTATAAATTAATAAATATCTCTCTGAAAGAGGAGGAAGAAGGCGGCTTGGAACATCATCGTAACCGGATTCGTTATTCAGCCATCTTTATCGTTCTGTTTGCAATAACGAGTTCTATGGCAAGTTGGGATTGGATAATGTCACTCGACCCGCATTGGTACAGTACGTTGTTTGGCTGGTATATTTTTTCCGGATTGCTGGTAAGTGGCATTGCCGTAATTACCGTGCTGGTAATTTATCTTTTCAAAAATGGATTTATGCCCTGGATAAATGAAAACCATTTTCATGATTTAGGAAAATATCTCTTTGGTTTCAGTATTTTTTGGACCTATCTCTGGTTTTCACAGTTTTTATTGATTTGGTATAGTAACATCCCCGAGGAAACGGTTTATTATGCTCCGCGAATGGATAATTATCCTGTTTTGTTTTATTTGATATTAGTATTGAATTTTGCAATTCCTTTTTTAGTATTAATGACACGGGATGCAAAAAGGAATATAAAATACCTCGTTATCTCCTGCGGTAGCATTATTATCGGACATTGGTTGAATCTGTATTTGCTTATTGCACCTTCGGTATTTCACGAACATGTTACCATTGGATTTTCTGAAATAGGAATGGCATTGTGTTTCGGCGGATTATTTATGTTCGTTGTATTTCGTTCTTTATCCGGAAAAATATTGCTTCCCAAAAATCATCCCTTTCTTGAGGAAACATTTCATTATACATCGTAATTAACCCACAATAACATGAAAACATGGCTCAATAAATGGCAACCGGAAAACGAAGATTTCTGGAAATTCGAGGGAAGCGCTCACGCCAACCGCACCTTGTGGATAACCACCTTCAGTTTAATATTCTCTTTTGCCACCTGGTTTGTAATAAGCGCAGTGGTGGTACGGCTACCGAATATCGGATTCAGTTTTGATACGATGCAATTATTCTGGTTAACGGCAATGCCGGGTCTTGCCGGTGGCACTTTCCGATTTATTCATACTTTTCTGATACCCATTTATGGAACAAGGCACACAATAACTATTTCAACATTTTTAAAAATTATTCCGATGATTTGGCTGGGTATCGCTGTCCAGGATTTATCAACTCCCTATTCGCATTTTCTTTTGATTTCAATTCTTTGCGGATTTGGCGGCGGCGATTTTTCTTCTTACATGCCCTCCACCAGTTTGCATTTTCCAAAAAAATTACAAGGTTATGCAATGGGAATTCAGGCAGGAATAGGAAATTTCGGAGTGTCACTCACTCAGTTTGTCACTCCCTGGATTATAGGATTGGCAACATTGGGCACACTAACCGGAAACACGCAAACCTTCAAAAAAGGAGAAGTAGTTAAAGATATCTGGTTGCAGAATTCCGCATACTGGTATATTCCTTTTTTAATTATCGCGGGAATTTTATGCTGGCTGTATTTAAGAAGTATTCGCATAGAAAAACCATCTATTGGTGGAATGTTAAAAAACATGACAGATAATAAACACACCTGGTTTTGTGTCATTACCTACATGATGACTTTCGGAAGTTTTTCCGGATTCTCAGCGGCTTTTCCTCTGATGATTAAAACAATTTATGGAGGTTTTGAAGGAGCGCCTGATCCGTTGAAATATGCGTTCTACGGACCGCTCATTGGCTCACTGATTCGTGCCATCATGGGAAAATCCTCTGATAAATTGGGAGGAAGTTTCTGGTTAATGATCAGTGGCATTGGATTAATTGCGGGCAGTTTGCTTTTAATTTTCGGGGGGTTTCTTACTCCAGTGTCACTCGATAAATTTTCCGGGTTTGTCTGGGTTATGCTTTTTATTTTCCTGATGGCAGGAATCGGAAATGCCGCTACCTTCCGTCAATATCCGATTGTATTTGCTTTTTCACCTCGCCAGGGGGCGCAGATTTTAGGTTGGACAGGCGCCTGGGCGGCGTATGGACCTTTTATATTTTCATCATTAATTGGAGCCGCTATTACCAGTTATGGAAATGCTAAAATTTTCTTCTGGGGAGCGCTGATTTTTTACGCCATAGCCACCTGGCTTAACTGGCACTATTATACCCGCAAAGGAGCTGAGCGGTATGATTGGGGTACAAAAGGGGGAACCTGGTGGGATAAGGCAAAGGATACGTGGGGGAAGTAAAAATGGGATTCATTTCAATTTTTTCAGTTGGCTGTTTTGTAGCAGTGATTTCATTTGGGTAATGGCAATTTAATTGAGTTGTTGCAGTCGTTCACTTTGCTTCAAGCCCTGATGTACCAAAACAGGTAAGAGCAAAACTGTTTGCTCCCGATTCATTTTTTAAGGCATCGAATTCGATGCTTTTAAAATCAGCGTTATTGAGCTGCTCCCAAAGTCCACAAAACTCAATGGCACTGCGAGTTTGCATCCAGTTTTGAATAATGTAATTGGTTCTTTCAGCATCCCGGTAACGAGCCATATCAGTGAGTGATATATAGTCATTCACTTTGTCGGAAATTAAGGCAATCTCTCTTCCCTGAACATTTATTATTTTATTTTTTGTCATGTTTTTATTTTTTAATTGTGGCGAATTCGCCATAGTTAATTTTTATTTTTTTACCACTTTTAATTACCCCGAATTCGGGGTAATTAAAAAGTAGTTGAATAAATTTTAAATATCTTAAATCCGTTACCTTTAAATCCATCGAATTCGATGGGTTTAAAATGTCGGTAATAATCAGCCCTCTGCTTTTCAATAGAGCAATCTGCTACATTAGATTTATGGATGGTTCTAACAATTTCGCATAATCTGCACTGAAATATTGCAGATCTCGGACGGAATGATGTGTCTTATCCTAAAATAGATTATAACTTACTTATAACTCCTCTGCGTTGGTTTTACATTCTCAAAAATCAACGGTTCCTTGTGCATTATTTCTTCTTTTCCTTCTCCGGAATATTCCCATGCCGAGACATACGCGTAATTCTCATCATCCCTTCTGGCTTCGTTCTCTTCGGTTTGATATTCTTCGCGGAAATGTCCACCACACGATTCATTCCGTTGCAAAGCATCGTTAGCCATCAATTCACCGAGTTCCAGAAAATCAGCCACTCGTCCTGCTTTTTCAAGGGCTTGATTTAATTCCATTTCTCCACCGGTGACATTTACATCTTTCCAGAATTCCGCCCGGAGATTTTTTATTTTACCAACGGCTGTTTTCAACCCAGTGGCATTGCGTGCCATGCCTACATGCTCCCACATTATTTTTCCTAATTCTTTATGAATCTCATCCACTGAATTTTTTCCCTTTATAGAAAGTAGCTTTTTAGTTTGTTCCTCCACTTTTTTTACCGCTGATTTAAACTCAGGATGGTCAGTCGTTACATTACTGAATTTAGTAGTTGCTATATAATCACCAAGCGTATAGGGAATTACAAAATATCCATCCGCAAGACCTTGCATAAGTGCGCTTGCGCCCAGACGGTTTGCGCCATGGTCAGAAAAATTTGCTTCTCCCATAGCATATAATCCGGGTACCGTGGTCATCAGATTATAGTCAACCCATAATCCCCCCATGGTGTAATGAACCGCAGGATAAATTCTCATGGGAACCTGATACGGATTTTCAGCGGTTATCATTTCATACATCTGAAAAAGATTGCCATATTTTTCTTCGATGGTTTTTTTACCGAGCCGCTTGATGGGATCTCTGAAATCAAGATATACAGCCAAGCCCGAAGCGCCAACCCCTTTTCCCTGGTCACATTGTTCTTTCGCATTACGCGAGGCAACATCACGGGGTACCAGATTTCCGAACGATGGGTATTTTCTCTCAAGGAAATAATCTCTTTCCTCGTCAGGAATCTGGTCGGGTGCTCGTTTATCGCCTTGCTTTTTAGGAACCCAAACTCTCCCATCATTGCGTAAACTTTCACTCATCAACGTAAGTTTTGATTGATGTTCGCCGGCAACAGGAATGCAAGTCGGATGAATCTGAGTATAACACGGATTCATCCGACTTGCATTCCTGTTGCCGGCGAACATCAT
>Ga0156019_1150_pt4 | contig 10081 bp, 6 predicted proteins | sample RifCSPlowO2_02_FD_107673 | JGI IMG/M metagenome (GOLD analysis project Ga0156019, IMG submission 107673) | Bacteroidetes bacterium RIFCSPLOWO2_02_FULL_36_8
TAAATTTTTCCGGATTGCTTGAAAAAGTGGCAATTATCCATCCGGAACTAAGAGTCAGGTTTATGACCTCTCATCCAAAAGATATGAGCGATGAAGTATTGCTGACCATGAAAAAATACGATAATCTTTGTAAGGCAGTTCATTTACCTGTACAAAGCGGAAGCACCCGCATACTTGAATTGATGAAACGGGAATATACCCGTGAATGGTATCTGGATAGAATAAAATCAATCCGGAATATTCTGGGAGAGGATTGCGGAATCACTACCGATATTATGGCTGGATTCTGCACCGAAACAGAGGAAGACCATCAGCAAACACTCTCATTGATGGAACAAGTCAACTTTGATTATGCTTATACTTTTGTTTATTCGGAAAGACCCGGAACTTTGGCGGAAAGAAATTTCAAGGACGATATACCGGAAGAGATCAAAAAACGCCGGTTACAGGAAATTATTGCCCTTCAAAACAAATGCTCATTAATAAGCAACCAAAAGGATTTACATAAAAGGTATCAGGTTTTGATAGAAAGTGTTTCCAAAAAATCGTCAGCATTTCTTTATGGAAGAAATAGTCAGAATAAGGGAGTTGTGTTTCCGAAAGATGAAAACAAGTTTGGAGAATACGTGGAGGTAGAAGTGTTAGATTATTCTATTGGAACATTAAAGGGGGTTGTAATTACAAATAATAAATCTCTTGCGCAAGTCACTTTTTAAACACATTGACACGAAGACACAAGGTTTTATTCACACTATATTTATTTTTTTAGAAAAATTTTTTAATACATCACCATCAACCGACCAAGAGAAATCAACTTCCCCTCTGAACGTACACTATAAACATATACCCCCTGAGGCAAGAGTGTGAGGTTTAACAAAGTGTTGGTTTCAATCTGTTGGATAGAAAGGGAAAGCATCTTTTTTCCTTGCAAATCCGAAATTTCAAACAGCGCCGGAGTTTCTTCACCATAATTATGAACTACTTTAAAAATACCCTGGGCGGGGTTGGGATAAAGCTGAAAACTTAATGTATTATCAATGGTTGATTTTAAATTATCGTTTGTTTCTTGAAAAGGATTTTCTTTAGAAACAGATGATTTATTTGTTCCTTTCAGTTTATTATCAACTGAATTTTCCGGTTGCAGATTTAAAGCAGAAGAAACTGTTCTTGCGTTTGAATTGGCAGAATTAATAATTCCACAATTTGGAATAATGTTTTCAAATTCTATTTGGGAAATGGCGCCGGCATAAAATTGTTTTTCTGACGCTACCCAACATTCCCATTGTTCTACCCAATCCTTTTCTTGCATTCTAACCCAAGTTTTAGTTTGTTCCAATAACGGCAATGAAACATCATGCCTTCCCGCCATCCGCAAAACTTGTGCTTTTTCCATTGATACAAATAACCGTTTGAAATAATCAGTGTCACCGGTGTTGGCTTCTTGTATTAATTTATCCTGCACTTCAACGACCATCTGTAATTCAGGACTAAACACAGGACTGTTTTCTTCACGCGTCATCTTGCCCGTAAGAAAGGCGTTGGAAATGGCTCTCATCATTTTCTGGTAGGCAAGTTTTAGTAATTCCTCTTCCTCCGGCTTGGGTTTCGGAATATTAAACATCAAAATCTGATTAAAAAGGTCTATCGCTTTACGGTCATCGTTAATCACATTTTCTCCGTGGCATGCATCTGATAAATCACAGCCGTTATGAATTTCCGACATTTTTTTTAAGGCGATACTGATGGCTTCGTCCAAACGTTTTTTTATAAAATCTCTTGTGGTTATTACCCTGCAACCCGGACAAGGGTCCCTGTAAATATATGTCATAAAAGGAATGACGCCACACATTGGAATACTTGAGATGGGTGTTGGGTCAATTATTTGTACAGGCAGTAATAAATTTTTTTCTGCCCATAGACGAGATAATTGATAGTCCTCAGCCGATTGGGGCTTTCCATCTGATGGACTCGTGCTGTATTTCCAATAATTATAATTTGCATCAATGGTTGAATTATCATTGCTTTTAATTATTGTTCCATTAACAATGCTTCTAGTGTTGGGAACTGCAGGAGAAAGAATGTTTAGCCCATTTTTCAGGTATAAGGACTTAGCTTTATACATCTCAATTGTATAGCCATTGTTGCCTGCATTCACCCAACCCCCATCGTGTTCCAGGTAAGGAGCATACACTGTTTTTATATCCGTATCAATGCCCATGTTCAATGTTCCATTTATGTCAACATAAATGCCTGTGCCATTAAGGGTGATTTGTGAGCAACGTATTTTGGCTGACACCCCTTTCACGTTTACACCATACAAACTGTTATTATTAATAGTTGAAGAGGAAGTATATAAACTGCTTCCGGCGCCGCCATTGTATTCAACTCCTGTTTGATTATTTTTAATTTCGCAGTTATTCATAGTTGAACCGAAAACCGGCGCATCGGCTTTCCAACCGGTGGTGTTATTTAACAATTTTACCTTATAGAAAATGCCTCCTTTACTATACGTATAAATGCCAGTTTCGCAATTCTGAAAAATACTGTTGCTGATAATAAGAGGAGAACCATCGCAAGTAGCGAGGTTAGCTGAGATTCCTCTGGTGGCGCCATCTACCATAATGTTGTCAATGGTAGCATAACATCCCCCGGTGCCAATTCCACCATGATTTGCGGTATTGAGTCTTAAAAAAGATGCGTTTCTAAAAACAAATTTTGTGTTTGCAGTCCTAATTCTGGCATTGGCGCCCATGAGTATGGTTCCGTCTTTTATGATAAATCCGGTAGTTCCATCCCAGTTGGGCAAGAGGTAAGTTTCATCTAAAATTTCTGCTATTTTATCATTGCGGTCACTTCCGATAAGAGTTATTTTTGAATTGGGACTTGTCATAATATCAGAAGCGCCAGTGCCATTGTTTGGCAACCCAAAACGGATAAATCCATCTCCCGTGAAAGTGAAATTCGCGTAATCGGCAACGGTGAGGTTGCCTCTGATTTCTACGAATGGTTCAGGGTCAGCGGTAGGAGCGCCACTGAACACAATGCCTTTTCCGGAAGTAAGATTTTTATAAATAAATTGTGAAGTGGATTCTATAACCACCTTTCCACCTCTGTGAATTAAAATTTCTGCATTGTCTTCTATGGTAAAAGTACTTGTGTTGCGGAAGATAACAGTGCCACCGTTTTTTACTTCCAAATCATATCTGGTCTGGTTACAGAAAAGACCAAGGGTTGAATTATCAATGATTAGTGAACGCCCGGCGTTCACTGTAATTTTGGGAATATCTACCCCGCCTAAATTAATTGCGCTGTTTTTAATAGTTAAATCGGCATTTAGAAATATACCATTTATATTTTTAGTTTCACCATCCCATTGACTTGGGGAATCAATAGTTAAAGTTTGTGGCTCAGTTGCTAAATCGGATTCCCATATTCCTCTGCCAAAAGTAGCGGCAACAATTTTTCCGGTAGCGCTGTTTATTTCCAGATCGGTAACAAATACAGGAGGCAGGTTGGCGCTGAAACAAGACCATTGCGCCATGCACCCTTCTCTATAAAATACACCCACATCGGTACCTACATATAAACCGTTATTTGAACCCTTCTGATAAACAATGCAATTAATTGGAAATTCGGGTAATCCGGAAGAATAATCATTCCAGTTTGTTCCACCATCACTTGAATGATAAACCCGGGATACACCATTACCGGACCCTACTGGATTTTCTGCAAATCCTCCGAGAGATACCCATAACTCCTGAGGATTGGTTGGGTTAATTACTAAATCAGTTACAGATCGCCAGCAAACAGATGGGAAATTTGTTGAAATATCTAACCAACTTGACCCTCCATTGGTTGTTTTGAATATTTTTTTTGATGGGGAACATGGGTAGGTAATTCCATCAAAAGCAATCCCATCGTAAGCGGCATACATTACTTGCGGATCGGAGGGTGCGACGTCTAATGCAATTAATTTCGTACCGGCGGGTACGCCATTATTAGTTGTGAAATCCGAAAGGCGAGTCCATATTGAAGTTAAAGAAATTAAATTTGTGCTGGGATTATTTATATACCAAACATCATGGTATCCCAAATAAAGATTGTTGTTTGTGGGATGCATAAGCATGGGAGCACCGTAATATTGTGCATTACAATCTCCATGTTTGCAGGGTGATGATACTTTTGCCCAGGTTACACCGGAATTACTTGATTTTGCAATGCCTGGTCCAGGTGAATTATTTCCATAAATAAATTCTGGAAATTTAGCATCAATTACACAATCATTAGCATCACCCACCGGAACATTAGCAGGAAATCTAGTAACATTAACAATCCAATCGCCGCCATTTTGGGTAAAGAAACCATTATCGGTTGTTCCCCCTACAATTAAATTAATATTGATTTCTGAAATCCCAATTCCATTAAACAAATTTATTGACAATCCATTTCCATTCAGATTATCCCAACTATTTCCTCCATTGTTTGTTTTCATTATACCGCCATCGTTTCCAATAAATAGATTATCCGATAAACCATCCGTTGAATTGGAATAAAGGTGCATGACACGAATGTCGGCGTGAGTATAACTACCTACAGGGGAAGACTCACTACAATTGCCATTGTCATAAAATTGACTGTAACAAGTTATGCTATTAAAATTTAATCCACCATTTAATGACTTATACAATACACCTTGATTATTACCTGCATATATTATCAATGGGTTTGAAGCAGAGACCTCAATAAAAAACATACTATACTTGCTATTTCCACCAGTCAATTTTGTAATAATTGGCGTACTCCACGTGTTACCACCATCCGTTGAGTTGATTAAATAAAAATTGGGTATAATATTTTGAGTGTAATGATGAAGATAAAGTGCATAAACAGTATTTCCGGAAAAAGTTATACTTACTCTTTTTTCTGAAATATCTCGCACTAAATAGTATGATAAATCTTTCCAAACTCCATTTTTATATCTGAATAAACCGCCCCCGCTCACAAAAACATTGTTAGGGTCTGATGGGTCTATTTTTAAATCCCAAAGAATCTGACCTGAAGGTAAACCCAAATCCGTCCAATTATCACCACCGTCAGTTGATTTATATACAACGGATTCATGAGGATTTGCTTTTTCAGTTACAGCATAAAATACATTTCCAGTAGTTGTCTTAACAATTTTATGCGTCATAATTTTATTAGAAAGAGAATAAGAAAGTCCGGTAGGATTCCATGTTTGACCGCCGTCATTCGATTTCCATACACCCATACCATAACCTGCTCTACTGAAAGCTTGCGTACCGGAAGCAATGAGAATTACATCATCGCTTGTATCTAAAGGGTCTCCATTTCCGGGAATCACAATAATTGATTTAATCCCCTGAAAAGGGAGCCGGCTATTATCTGTGACTGACACCCAGGAAGGATTTCCAGAATTTCCATTTGTGGTCCTGAATAATCCACCAAAACGACTACCTGCATAAATTACATTTGTATTCTGTGGATGCACCCATAAGCTGATTATCATACCCAGATTTTGCCCTCTATCTGTTGTATTTGAGAGTATAGGATCACTATCAGGACCAAGCGATTCCCAATTGGACGATGATTGAGAAGAATTGCCACAAATTTGATTTTGGTTCGTAATATATTTAGCCATTGCATCATTCAGGTATTGCATGTCACCAATTCCGGTAGAGGTAACCATAATACGTTTACTCCAGAACCATTGCCAGCGGGCATATTGTTTAAAAAGAGGGTCGGGAGCAGTGGCACTCCGGAGTGTGGGGTCTGTATCAAAATACAATTCTGCATTCCTTTGAACTTGAAAAAAGTCAGCATCGGGGTTATCAAGGTCAAAATGTATCTCACTTGTTTGAGAATAGCCAATCAGCCAACCAAACATAAAAAAGATTGTTAGTTTTTTCATTTTCTTTGAGTAATTAATAATATTTATACATTTTTAAATAATATGGTATTAATCACTAAAAAGTTTGAAATAAAATGTATCTCCTCCAGTTTCATTTATAGCTATTAGAAACAAACCCTTTTTCAATTTTTTATTTGAAATAACAATATCGCTCATATTGTTGAGGTAGATTGATTCTAATTCTCTTGAAAATATATCATAGATTTTCAATGTCCCTTTTTTTATATGCTTATTGAATTTAATTTCAAAGTTACCTTTATTAACAGGATTAGGGAAAACAGCTACAGAAAACTTTGTAAAAGCTGGTTGATTATTAATTCCGGTTATTAATTTACTGCATGTGTATGAGCTATCGGGATAAATAGTTTTATTATTGTATCCAGAACATATTAATTTGGTTTCCCAATTCATAGAACCAGAAGGGGGTGCAAGAAGACCTGTTGAACCTCCGATGCCTTCAATAAAAGAATAATCAGTATTAGGGAAATAGCAACCAATTGTAAAAAATTCTTTATGGTAGATCTCGTTTATTAACAAGGAATCGATATTATTTATTGTTACAATATCACAATTGTTGTTTTGAAAGACCAAAAAGGAAAGAACGGTATCACCAATATTTAAGTTAAAGTCATATAATATTTTTTCGTTCGTACTGTCTTTTTCTATAGCGTATATTTTTTTTTTGAGTGTGTCTTGACGTAATACAGCGATTATATCATTACTAATATTCCCCCCAACGGAAATTTTTTGAAAAATCTTTGTATATATTAAGCCATTTATTAAAGTGTCACCTGCCGTTTGATTAATATATTCTGTATAATCATAATAGGGTGGATCAAATGGACTTTGCCACGTATATGATTCTCTCCAATAAGCGCTATCCAAAGGAAGTGGAATATATTTTTGAGCTTTGGATAGAGAAATAAAAAAACTCAAAGCGATAAAAGTTAGTAAGGTTTTCATTGCAGGAAAATTTTAGAAAGATTTAATTTTTAAAATACATAAGTTTTGAAAATCCACAATTATTTAAAAAAGAATAAAATAACTATATAAATAAGATTGCAATGTACGGTTTTATTTTCAAAAAAACAAGTAAAATGATAAAAATCATTTAAGAGTTTGTTTTGTAGTTAAAAGCAAAAAATACATCCCCATTGGTTGAAATAACAATTTTATGCGTCCTAATTTTATTTGAAAGAGAATAAGAAAGTCCTGAAGGATTCCATGTTTGACCTCCATCCGTTGATTTCCATAAACCAGCAGAAGGCGTACAGACATATATAATATTGTTGTTGCCGGGTTGAAATACAACAGCGTCTGTTCTGCCTACGCCGTTGGATTTGGAATTGGGATATTGGGTTGGAAAAACGGAGGGACCCAGAGGTTGCCAATTTGATAAGGTAGCGGTGCAAATAGATGTGGATGATGCAACTCTTTGTGAACTCTTATTTACTCTTTGAACAAAATATTCCTGTAAAGCATTATTCATCTTTGAATAATCGCCGTCCGGTCCAACCCTTTGTGAGTAAAACCATTCCCATCTTTTAAAATCGTTGAATCCAGTTCCAGACAGATCTCCATTTCTTTCTATGGAAAGTTTGTCAAAATATTCCTGTAATACTTTTCTTTGAAAATTAAAGTTGTTCATAGTAGTTGAATCATTTTGTGCAATAATGCCATGAGCAATAAAACATATAGCACAGAACATAACGATGCGGTTGTTTTTTTCAATTGTGTTCATAATTTAATGATTTTTTTGGTGATGAAATGGTTTTTAGTAAATATGTTAAGGAAATAAATTCCGCTGATAAAATAATTGGTATTCAATTTTAATTTTATCAATTCTTGTACTGTAATGCCCTTTTGTGATAATACTTTTACACCCATAAGATTAATAATTTCTATATTTATTATTTCATTTTCTAATAAAAAAAGCAGATTTAGTTCATTGGAAAATGGATTGGGATAAATATCTAATAATTTATTTATTCCTTGTATATTATTTATACTCACAGTAATATCTAACTGTGAAGAATGAAGTTTGGTCAGGAAAAAACCACGCCCGTCACTTATGATAGTATCATTAATAAAAAGTAATCCGGAATTTCCATTATAAGCAAAATCACCGGTTAAATAAATGTTACCATCGTTAGAAAGTACAATATCTTCTATATATCCCCCAGCATTATTAATTGAGTCTATTTTATTTCCTAAATATATAGCTCCTATAAACTTGCCTGAAGAATCCCATTTTTCAAGATATAATACGGAAATATCGGAATATCCTAATCCAGCCCATATAATAATATTGCCATTATTATCAACTCCAAAAGGAACAAAGCCGACCGATTTATTAAGAAGATTAATTTTTTTTTGCCAGATGAAATTACCACTGTTATTGTATTTTTTTAAAACATAATCCGAAGTAAGCACATACATGTTATCAAAACCATCAACTCTAATAAAATCAGTGTAAAATCCATCGCCAGGATCTACAGACCATAATCGAACACCATTAGAATTATACTTTATTATCAAACCTGAATCACTTGCTACATAATAATTATCCATATTGTCAACATACCCGGGTGCTTCAGTCAAACCCAAAAACATTTTGCTATAAACCACATTACCTTTGGGGTCAAATCTTGCTATAATATGGTCATCGTAGCCAACTAACGTATCCTTATTTAAAATAATAGTATCCCTAAAAAAAGAAATAATAACATTTATATTAAAAACAGAATCAAATCCTGCAATAAAAGTACTAAATGTAATAGACCCTGAAGTTGAATAATGATTGTCTGATCTTTTGGCCCATTGTAAAACGCCATCTTTGTTAAATTTGGCAAGAAAGAAATCCATATTGGGCGTTAAGCGATATAAAGTAGTATCACCAAAACTAACGGAATCACTAAAAGTGCCCACAACATACACATTAGATAAACTATCTACTTTTATATTTGCTACATTACCAAAAACAGATGCGGTAGGACAAATGATATTTACAATCCATTGCATAGTACCTGATGAGTTGAATTTTGCCAATAGATAACCATGAACATCACCAACAAAAGTAGTATCGCCAAATAAAACATCAGGCCCCTGATAAAAAGTAAGAGAATAAACATTTCCATTATTATCGTAATCAATGGATACCCCTGTATCGAAAGTATCCCCACCTCCCGTTATAGTCCAATTCTGAGCCAGCCCAGGTGTGTATCGAAATAAAATCAGGAAAATAAAAATTAGTACAAAAAACAAGTACGGTGGTTTCATCATTATTGGATTAGTAAGAGTATGATCGTTTCATGATTCAAATAATGTTCATAATTTTATGATTTATTTGATGATGAAATTATTTTTGATTTTTAAGTTTGAAATTTCAAATTTATATTAAGCATAATGATAAAAAGTGGGAAGAAAAACATTGTAAGGTATGGTAAAATTTTCATAAAAACAAGTAATATGATAAAAATCATTTAATGGTTTGTTTTATCATTCAAAGTAAAAAATACATCCTCATTGGTTGCATTAACAATTTTATGTGTCCTAATTTTATTTGAAAGAGAATAAGAAAGGCCGTTTGTGGGATTCCATGTTTGACCGTCGTCATTCGATTTCCATACACCCATACCATAACCTGCCCTATCGAAAGCTCGCGTGCCGGATGCTATAAGAATTATATCATCACTTGTATCTAAAGGGTCTCCGTTTCCGGGAATCACAATAATTGATTTAATCCCCTGAAAAGGGAGCCGGCTATTATCTGTAACTGACACCCAAGTAGGATTCCCCGAATTTCCATTTGCGGTTCTGAATAATCCACCAAAACGCCCCCCTGCGTAAATTACATTTGAATTCTGTGGGTGCACCCATAAGCTTATAATCATCCCCAAATTTTGCCCGGTAGAACTACCGGATCCTAAAAAGGGGTCTTTTATCGGACCTAATGATGCCCAATAGTCATTTAAGTCACTTGTACCAGAACAAATTGTTCCTTGGTTTTGAATATATTTTATCATTGCATCATTCAAATAGGTCATATCTCCAAGGCGTGTCTCTGTATTTTTTACCCTACTCTTCCAGAAAGATTCCCATCGGGTGTATTTTTCAAAATCTCCGTCCCCGGTTTCATTCGTGTCCAAACTT
>Ga0156019_1133_pt4 | contig 9923 bp, 5 predicted proteins | sample RifCSPlowO2_02_FD_107673 | JGI IMG/M metagenome (GOLD analysis project Ga0156019, IMG submission 107673) | Bacteroidetes bacterium RIFCSPLOWO2_02_FULL_36_8
ACTTTGTGCAATTTCCAATGCCTGATTATTGAGGAAAAGGGCGGTATCGGGGTTGGTGGATTGTAGTTCCGAGGCAAGGGCGTTCAGGGTGTTGATGCGGGCAGTGTCACTCCGGCTTGTTTGTGTTGTGTTCAGCAAAAGGGCAAGGGAGTCAACGGTTGTGGTTTGAGCGAAACAAGATGCAGAAAAGAAATTTTGTCCCGCAGATAACGCAGATAGACGCAGATTAATTATTTTTTTATCTGCGTTAATCTGCGCAATCTGCGGGAAATTCTTCACTATGGGATAGAAAGAATTTATGAAATACACCAAAACAAACGCCCCAAGATATTTCCCGACACCACTATTATGTCCACCGCCAGGAATAAACGCACCGGAGAGTTTCTTTTCAAGGTAGTGGTGAATGGGAAAAATGATAGTTGCGAGCACGGCGTTGAGAATGAATTTGAATAGGGGTTCGCCCCCGGTATATTTTTCTATGAACGGGTCTATAAGAACAGTGATAAATTCAAAAAAAATCAGGAACGATATAAACAGTGACACTTCCGTGATTTTCATGAACTTCCGGTAGTGCCGGTGTTCTGTAAATTTTCCAAATCGTTTTGCAAAAAGAAAAATCCCAAGAAACAACACAAACAACCCGAGAACGATGGCGGAATATTGCAAGCGGTTTCGTCTTTCTATTTTTTCCTCTAAGAGCCGTTGCTGTTCCTCTTTTTGCTTTTCTTCCAGGATGCGTATTTCCTTGTTCTTTCGTAAAATGCTGTTCTCTTTTTCTTTTTTATCTGCTTCGTATTTTGTTTGCATATCGGCGATTTGCTTGGTGGTTTTTTCGTTGAATAAGCTGTCACTGTAAAGTGAATACAATTGATGGTAATGGTATGCGGCTTTCCAGTTGCCGAGCGCGTTATCTAAACGGGATAAGAATGAATAAGCATCTCTTGTCAAATCTTTTGTACCGATTTCTTTGGAGAGTTGCAAACCCTTGTTCAAATATATTCTTGCCTGCGCAAAATTTTTCATGTCAATGTTTAAGAAGCCGATATTGCAAAAAGAAGAAGCCATTATATTTTTATCTCCGATAGCTTCTGTTATTTTTAACGCCTTCAAATAAAACTCTAACGCCTTTTCATAATCGCCTTTATCTGCGTGAATACTTCCGATGTTGTTATAAGAAGCAGCCATTCCTTTTTTGCTCCCCAGTTCTTCTTTTATTTTTAGCACCTTCAGATAAAATTCCAATGCTTTCTCATCATCCCCTTTATTTTTAAATATAATGCCGATGTTGTTGTAATTATTAGCAACCCAATTTTTATTACCAATTTCCTCATTGATTTTTAATGCTTTAAAATAAAATTCCAATGCCTTATCATAATTGCCTTTATTCCAGTGAAAAAGGCCGATATTGTTGTAAGAACCAGCCATTCCTTTTTTGTCCCCGAGTTCTTCCAATATTTTAACTGATTTCAAATAAAATACCAATGCTTTCACATAATCGCCTTTATCATCGTGCATCATGCCGATGTTGTTGTAAGAATTAGCCATTCCCTTTTTGTATCCGAATTCTTCACTTATTTTTATCGCCTTCAAATAAAATTTCAATGCCTTATTATAATCGCCTTTATTATTGTGAATAAGGCCAATGTTGTTGTAAGAAGTGGACATTCCCTTTTGGTCTTCGAGTTCTTCCAATATTTTCACGGATTTCATATAAAATTCTAATGTTTTCTCATAATCATTTTTATTTGAGTGAACAAGCCCGATGTTGTTGAAAGAAACAGCCATTCCTTTTTTATCTCCTATTTTTTCTTTTATTTTTAATGATTTCAAATAAAATTCCAATGCTTTCTCATAATCGCCTTTATCATCGTGCATCATGCCGATGCTGTTGTATGAAACAGCGATTCCTTTTTTAAAATTAAGTTGTACCGCCAATTTCAGTGCATCGTAACCATACTTCAGCCCCTCATCAAATTTGCCGGTTAATTCACATTCACGAATTAACTGACAAAGATGATTTACTTTATTAGTATCATTGCGGTCGGATTTGAGTAAGGTAAGCAGAGAATCAATGGAGCGGTTGTGCTCGCCGGAATTGTTGGATTGCTGCGCGGAAGAATGTAAAACGCAAAACAGGAAACAGGAAATGTAGAATGTAAAACGCAAAATATAAATTGTGAAAATGTAAAACAAGAAATAGTTAAAGGTTTTTCATTAGGGCAAACTTACAGGAAAATTTTGATTTCTATATGGACTTACTTCAGACCCCATAGCCGATAACTTTCGTTTAGCCATCAAAAGGAAACAACTAAAATCATAAAGATAAAATAGCTATCTACGAATTAAGCCGTAAATGTTTTTTGTTGAACAAATAAAGCCCGATAAATAAATATATTGCAGAAATCAATATTGACCAAAAAAGTTGAAATTGAAGTTCAAAAACTGACTTCCCATCGTTAAAAATACCATTCAACGAAGTGACCGACATTCCAACCGGTAAAAAATCGTTCCAGCATATACCATTGCCGGAAATAGTTAACATTGCATTTCTTGGAATTGGAAGCATGGCTCCACTGAAAAAAATCAGAATAAACAACGGTATCTGTCCTGCAATCACAAAAATGGTTGCATTTTTACAATAGCTTACCACGATAAATGTAATTCCAATAATTCCAAGAAACGCTGTAATGCAAACAAGCACTACAGATATAACTGAACCCAAACTTCTGAAACCAAAAACTGTGGCTAATATATAAGTTGAAATGACAGAAACAATTCCTACCAATATTTGTGTTAGTGTCACTCCGCTCACATAATCAAACACAGTCATTTTAGTGAGTTTTAGCCGGTTTATTGATTTATCTTCTACGTCCCTGATGATTAACATCCCTGCTGAAAAAAGTAACATGATCACGGATAAAATAAATATTCCCGGTATTTGCATTTCAAAATCACTGCGTTTGATTTTTTCTTCGTCAATGAATGTCTCCGTCATTTTCCAGGGTTCTTTGGCTTTCGTTAAATATTTTATAAACCCATCCATTGCTGTAAAAGATGTAATCACCCCCACGAGATAACGTGTGTTGCTTTTTTCTCCAAAAAAATATACTTCGGGAATAGATTTTTCTTTTGCCAACGTGTCTATGGAATTTTGGATGGACCGGCTGAAATCTTCCGACAGCATGAGCATGGCGTCTGCATCTCTTTTTTTGAGAATGGTTTTACCGCTATCCACCGAAGTGATTAATTTAATATGCATCGTTTCCAATATTCTTTTTTCGGTATTGCACATATCTATAAATGCTTTTCCATAGTAGGTTCCGCTTTCACTGATTCCCTTGTCATTATTTACCACCAGAACATTATAATAAGAGGGGAAACCGGCAGTAATCAACCAATAAATTACAACAAAAAAAGGACCTAAAGAGACGGTTATCAATAAAGCCCAGTAGTCCCTTAGTTGTAAAATAATGTTCTTTTTAAATAAACTTAAAATTTTCATTCTCGTAACCTTGTTTCTTTGTGTCTTAGTGTTTAATTTTTAAATAAACTTAAAATTTTCATTCTCTTAACCTCCTTCCTGTTAAATTTATAAAAATGTCTTCCAATGAATTTTCTCTTAATTTCATTTCACACACTTTAATCGAATTATCTTTTAATGTTTTAAGAATTTCTGGTAATTTTTCAAAAATGTATTTATCAGAAATAATCAAATGATTATTTACGGTTGTTATTTTAATTTCAAACCGGCTTAGGGTATTTTGTGCCTTTAAAACCAAATCATTATTTTCTAATTCTATTTCCAGGACGCTTTCCTCCCTGTTTTTCTTTTTTAAATTTTCAATAGTATCCGCTACTAATAATGTTCCATGGTCAATAATAGCAACGTGGTTGCACACCCGCTCTGCTTCGTCCATGTTGTGTGTGGTGAGAATTACGGTTTTGTTTTTTGCCAATGATTTTATATAGTCCCTGACTAAAATGCGGCTTTGAGGATCCAATCCTGCCTCCGGTTCATCGAGAACAATTATTTCAGGGTCGTGCATGAGCGCTAAAATAATATTCATTCTACGTTGCATTCCACCCGAAAGCGTTCCGGCGAGTTTATTCTTTTTCTCTTCCAGACCCATTTCCTTCAAAAGTTTATCCGCTCTTTCCCTCGCCAGGTTTGATTTAATGCCATACATTTCTGCTATATGTATCAATTGCTCTTTACAGGTAAGTTTTGTCCAAAGAACCAAATGCTGGGGGCATACACCCACTTTTATTCTCAGTGATTTATCGCCACCGGCAACTTTTTGGTTTTTTAGAAATAAATTACCTGAGGTGGGTTTCAATAAACCGCACATCATGTTTATAGAAGTGCTTTTTCCTGCTCCATTGGGTCCTAAAAATCCGAATATCTCTCCCTCTTGCACTTCCAATGACAAATCATTCACAGCAACTAAATTATCAAACTCCTTTCGTAAACATTCGGTTTTAAGAACTACATTATTTGCCATAGGGACGAATTATAAAGCGATGGTTGATTGAATACGTATTGCCATTAGTTTGCAAACTTATTGCGTATTTCAGAAACAAAATATGTTTTTTGTCATTTTTGGGGTTAAAGTAACTATTCAAACTATTAGAATTTGATATTAATTTAGTAATTTTATCCGCGCCTAAGATAATTTTTTCCTAAACAACCGATATCTCCAATTTCAAAACCCAACATACCTTGACGCGGTTACTCATCTCAACATTTCTTATCTTTTTGACAAATTTTGCAGTTGGTCAAATAGACAGCAATCTATCACGGCAGGTGGATTCCCTCCGAGACGAAGACCAAAAATGGAGAAACCTTATGACCAAAGCAAAAAACAATGAAGTTGACTCGGTTAGTCCCGATAAAATCGGAAATCAAATTCGTCTCACCGACAGTTTAAATTTTATTCAACTAAAAAAACTATTCGACCAATACGGCTACTTGGGTTACGATAAAGTTGGGCAAGTGAGTTCAACTAATTTCTGGTTATTGGCTCAGCATGCAGACAGACATCCATCCTTTCAGGATAGCGTGCTATCAAAAATGAAAATTGAAGCAGAAAAAGGAAATGCTTCGCTTACTTACTACGCTTATCTTGTGGACAGAGTTAAAATCAACACCGGACAACTACAAATTTATGGAACGCAGATGATTCTTAATTCGACAAAAACTTCATTTATATCTATGCCCACAGTTGATCCGGAGAAATTAAATGAAAGAAGAAAATCAGTCGGACTTCCTTCTATTGAGGACTATATTCAGACAATGAACAACCATTACTACGGTGATCTCCAAAAAAAATAAAAAGTATTTTCTGTTTGACAATTTCATTGCAGATACAATTTTTTTCTGCGTACATCAGCGAACTTAGCGAAGCTATCGCGGGAACACTTTAAAAAATAAATTTGTAGTGAGTAAATCTGCGAGAGAAATATTTTTCTATGTTTACGGTAACATTTTGTATATTTCGTTTTCGGCAAATTCCTTTTTTCAAGTGTTACATGTAATGTAAGAAAGGCAATATCTTTGCATTTAAATTCTGTAGGAACCAATCATTTTGTAACAACGGACTTCCGTCCGTTGAGGTAATGCTGAGTTTATACAATTGAGTTCCGTAGGAACGGATTATAAAGAAAATAAAACTATGGATATGGGGTGTTTTCTTGTAGCCATTCGCATATTGATACTGTATATAAGCATATTACCAATTTAGCCATTCCTACTCCACCACCATCATCCCATTTGCAGAAAAATTATTGGTTCCGCTGAGCCGGTAAAAATAAACACCACTTTTCAAACTGCCACGTTCAATGATATATTCATCTCCCTTCCTATTTAAGTTGCATTGTTGAGTAACCTCCTTTCCTAATAGATTATAAATCTTACACGTAATTTTTGTACCGAAAGCACCGGACAGACCGGATATTTTTATTACAGTCGTGCCATGAAAAGGATTTGGATAAATTTTTATTTCCATATTTTTTTTGCCTTGTTGAAGAATTTTTTCTTTGCTGTCGGTAGTTATTTTTTTTACTCCGTCATCAATCGTTTGCAAGGTAGTATTGGTAAAGACCGGTGCGTTAAAATCAAAATAAATCCCCGCTGAGTTTTCTATTTTTGTTCCGTTGGGTAAATTTTTATTTTGCTCCACTTTAAAAGAAACAAATCCATGACTGCCGGGTTCATTCCTGTTGCTGTCGGGTAAAAGAATATTATTAAAAGTCCACTCCAGAATTCTTTGCCCGTAAAGCCGGAATGAATAAATATGACTGGAAGCACCGGGTTGAACGGTAAAAATATCTAAATCCGTATCCAATGTATCGCGGATCACCACTGTAAATGCTGTATCGTTGCCGGTGTTCTGGAACCGTATTACATATTCCAACGATTGGTTAGGATAAACATTGTGCAGAGAATCAACTCCCGTGGGATAACCCATTTTGTCGTTGGGGTCGTAACTTCCTGTCACCATTCCACAATAAATATCTACAACCGGGTCTGCATCATTTTCGGGTAATGCTGTCATCAAACCCGGCTTCCAGTTAAAAGTTTCGCCACATAATTCTATGGAAGCATTAGGGTGAGAATTCCCGGGATGTTTAGGATGCTGGTCGGCTTCCAGACGGTAAGTTCTTCCGTCACCGGAATAAACATAAATCATGCTGTCGCCACCGTTTAATTTTACCGAGTCCAACTTGGTAAGAACACCATCTATATATATACGAACAGGGCTGTGACACTTCATGTCACCGCCGCCGGGTTCACCTGTATTATAAATTACAAAGCGGACTGCTTTACCTTCGGTAGTGTCACTGACGCAGGCACTTTCCACTTTCAGGGAGGATTTATCCCAGGGAAGGGTGCAGGGAATTATATCCTTAGGGAATTCGGGAATGGTATCAAAAACGCAGGAATCGGCTGGAAATAAATTTGCTTCCATACATAGTGTTTGGCTTTGAACTGCATTACAGCTTAATGAGCAGGCGATTGAAAAATTATTGCATTGACCTGGATTCAAATTACCAACATCAAAACGAAAAGTATTGTTGCCTGAGTCAACATAGGCGACGGTTGCAGATTGCAATGATAGCAAGGAATCCAGATGAACAAGCACATAAGCATTATTCAAGACACCGGTTGCGGAATTTTCATTACAGCATTTTACATATACATTTTGATTACTGAAACATCGGCGCATGAAAGGCATGTTGATAGAAACATCCGGTTGGGGACATGGCTCCGTAGAAATAAAACCAAAGGGAGGAACTTCAGTGACAGAGTCGGGATGGATAACAGTGAAATTTTGTGTCACTGGACAGGTGGGTTTCCATTTGCCGGAAGTATCGGTGGTGATGGTGTAATTTCCTGGTGAGAGATTGTCTTTATACCAATATCCCTCAGAATTGGTTTGGACGATTATATTGCCGGGGTTGATGATTAAGTTTCTGTTGAGAAGGCCGATTTCGTTTGTGTCTTTGATGCAATTATTGCCGAGGTCGTTAAAGACGGTGCCGTAAATATTTTCTTCTTTTAGTTTGGCAATAAATATATCCCCATATTTGCTTACATTGGTTAAAATAGTTGTTCCAAAGGTGATGGAAGAATTATAAAAGTTTCCTATAACGATGATATTACCTTCCCCATCGGCAGAACAACTACTTCCCAAATCAGATTCTTTTCCTCCTGCACTTTTTGCCCAAAGGACATTTCCATTTTTATCATATTTCGCAATAAACACATCACTAGTTATATAACCTGTATATGAATTATTTATTAAAGTAGATGCTCCGAAAGTGATGGAAGGACTTCTAAAATGACCTGTTATGATGATATTGTCGTTAGCATCAGTTGAGCAACTATTGCTCTCGTCAGCTTCGTACCCACCTGCACTTTTTGCCCAGAGGGCATTTCCGTTCTGGTCATATTTCACAATAAAAATATTGTAATAACCTATACTTGCCAAAGAAGTTGTTCCGAAGGTGATAGTAGAACCCTGAAAATAACCAGTGGCAATAATATTGCCTTTGGTATCAGTTACGCAACTTGTGCAATAATCAGGAGAAGTACTACCTGCACTTTTTGCCCAAAGGACACTTCCGTTTGTATCATATTTCACAATGAATATATCACTTGTATTGCCTAAGTTGGATGCATTAGTTAAAGTTGTAGTATCGAAGACGATAGAAGCACTAGAAAACCGACCTGTTGTTAAAATATTACCCATGGCATCATTGGAGCAACTACGAATAATATCATCTGTAGTTCCGCCAGCGCTTTTAGCCCAAAGAACATTTCCGTTTGCATCATATTTTACAATAAACATATCAGAAGAATTTCCACTGACATTTGTATTGGTTAAAATAGTTGATTCAAAGGAAATAGAAGAACTCTGAAAATTGCCTGTTACAATGATATTACCATTGGCATCGGTAGAGCAACTATTACCATAATCAGAAGAATTTCCGCCTGCACTTTTAGCCCAAAGAACATTTCCGTTTGTGTCATATTTTACTACAAACATATCACTCGCGCCGCCCCCAGTGCTTGCAAGGGCTAATGTAGTTGTTCCAAAGGTGATGGTTGAACTATTAAAAGACCCTGTTACTATTATATTTCCACTGAGATCTGTAGAGCAACTATTACCATAATCAGAATAATTTCCGCCAGCACTTTTTGCCCAGAGAACATTTCCGTTTGTGTCATATTTTACAATAAACATATCATCCCAGCTTCCTGTATTAGTTAAAGTAGTTGTTCCAAAAGAAATAGAAAAACTAGAAAAATTACCCGTTACGATGATATTAGCGTTGGCATCGGTGGAGCAACTATTTCCTAAATCATGCTCTTTTCCTCCTGCGCTTTTTGCCCACTCGTAATTAGGGTATTGCGAGTATGCCTGTTCTTGTGTAAGCAGCAATATGAAGATAGTTGCGAGGAATGATACACTTCGTTTTCCTACGGAAGAACGAATGGCTGAGGAAGTACAGGGAATTATGAATGGTTTTTTCATAGTTTTTGGGGAGAGAGGCATTATAAAGATGTCTAAATTCAGATTAACTGAACTCACAAAGATCAGATTAACTAACCTCACAAAGATATAAAAATTTACAGAAACCTTGAAAGTAAAACTCAGTTATCAGGACTTTCTGTTACGTTTATTGGAAGGACATGTTATTTCCAGAGCGGAAATTACAATCAATAATATGATTGAAGAAAGCAAGACCATACTAAAAGAAAATGGGAAATAAAAAAGAGGTAAAATAATTTAAGGGCACCTCTAAAAAGTTTAAATCAAGCAATACCATCCGAACAAAAAAATTTACGGGATCAACTTTTATACAAGGATTGAATTGGTCTGACCACTTGTATTATTGGAAATTTGGTTTTAGTGCTTTAATGATAACAGATACATCATTTTACAGAAACATAAATTATCATAAGCCGACCGACACTTTGGAAACCCTTGACGTAACACGTATGGCAAAAGTAATTGACGGTGTGTTCATTGCATTAACGGCAAAGTAAAATAAAATTTTACGTAAATTTGCCCACCTTAACCCTCCTCCCCATGAACAACCGCGTAGTCCATTTCGAAATTCCCTGCGACCAGCCGGAAAAAACCGTTGAATTTTTTAAATCGGTTTTCGGTTGGACCTTTCAGCAATTTGGTAGCCATCCTTACTGGCTGGCTGTCACCGGTGATGAAAAATCTCCGGGGATAAATGGTGGCATAATGAAAAAAAAAGATCCGAACCAACCGATAGTAAACTCAATTAGTGTCACTGATATTGATGAAAGTATCCGGAAAATTGAACATTCGGGAGGCAAGGTGGTTGTTCCCAAAATGCCGGTTCCCGGCGTAGGATGGTCTGCTTATTTCAAAGACCCTGACGGA
>Ga0156019_1053_pt3 | contig 9726 bp, 8 predicted proteins | sample RifCSPlowO2_02_FD_107673 | JGI IMG/M metagenome (GOLD analysis project Ga0156019, IMG submission 107673) | Bacteroidetes bacterium RIFCSPLOWO2_02_FULL_36_8
AAACACCCCCTAACCAAGGTCAACCAGCCACTCCGCCCGCAGGAGGTGGAAAATAATTTCTCCTGTCACATTGTCACCACCTTTTATGCTACACAATCCATCTTACTGTCATGATTTCCTGAAAACACAATTTTTTTTACTTGGCATGGATTCTGTAAGTGAGCGGTTCCCAAAAAATTTTTATTATATAATTTAACAACCTAAAAACAATTTATTGAAATTCATTATGAAAACACAACTTAAACCATTGGGCGACAGGGTTTTGGTGAAACCCGCACCTGCAGAAGAAAAAACCAAAGGTGGTCTTATTATTCCTGATACCGCCAAGGAAAAACCACAGCGCGGCAAAGTGATAGCCGTAGGCACCGGTAAAAAAGATGAACCGATGTCTCTTAAACCAAATGACGATGTATTGTATGGAAAATATTCCGGCACCGAAATCAGTATTGAAGGAGAAGATATGCTGATTATGCGTGAATCCGATATTTTTTGCACCATCTAATCATAAATAATTAACATTTCAACAATTAACACAAATCAAAAATAAACATGAGTAAAATGATTCTTTTTAACACTGAAGCAAGAGAAAACCTGAAAAAAGGGGTTGATTCTCTAGCAAACTCCGTGAAAGTGACCTTAGGTCCTAAAGGGAGAAATGTAGTCATCGAGAAAAAATTCGGTTCCCCCGTAATTACAAAAGACGGAGTAACTGTAGCAAAAGAAGTTGAACTGAAAGACCCCATTGAAAATATGGGTGCTCAAATGCTAAAAGAAGTGGCTCAAAAAACATCCGATGCCGCCGGTGATGGAACCACAACTGCCACCGTTTTAGCACAGGCAATTATAACCACAGGTCTCAAAAACGTTGCCGCAGGTGCAAATCCAATGGATTTGAAAAGAGGAATTGATAAGGCAGTGATTGCAGTGGTTGAGCATCTTAAAACACAATCCAGAAAAATTGAAAATAATCAGGAAATTGAACAAGTGGGAACCATTTCTTCAAATAATGACAGTACCATTGGCAAAATGATAGCCAATGCCATGGAAAAAGTTGGCAAAGATGGTGTCATTACTATTGAAGAGGCAAAAGGAACAGAAACCGAAGTAAAAGTGGTAGAAGGCATGCAGTTTGACCGCGGCTATATTTCGCCGTATTTTATCACCAACTCAGATAAAATGGAAGCCATTTGCGAGAGCGCTTACATTCTTATCTATGATAAGAAAATTTCAAGTATGAAAGAATTACTCCCAATACTTGAAAATGTGGCACAAACCGGAAAACCATTGGTAATTATTTCAGAAGAAGTGGATGGGGAAGCCCTCGCCACGCTGGTAGTAAATAAAATTCGTGGCACACTAAAAGTTGCCGCTGTAAAAGCTCCAGGTTTTGGTGATCGTAGGAAAGCCATGCTTGAAGATATTGCAGTAATTACTAACGGAAGAGTAATTTCAGAAGAACAAGGTTATAAATTGGAAAATGCAACCGTTGAATACCTTGGACAGGCAGAAAAAGTAGTCATTGATAAAGACAATACTACTATCATAAACGGTGCTGGTAAAAAGGATGCCATCAAAGCACGCATTAAGGAAATAAAATCGCAAATGGATACCACTACTTCCGATTATGACAAAGAAAAATTGCAGGAGCGTCTTGCAAAACTTTCAGGTGGAGTCGCAGTTATCTACGTAGGTGCCGCAACAGAAGTAGAGATGAAAGAAAAGAAAGACAGAGTGGATGATGCACTTCATGCAACCCGTGCCGCTGTAGAAGAAGGAACAGTTGCCGGTGGTGGAGTTGCTTATATACGTGCGCTTGCCTCTCTGGACAAAGTTGTCACTGATAATGCTGATCAAAAAACCGGCGTCAATATTATTCGCCAGGCATTGGAAGCTCCTCTGAGAGTGATTGTGGAAAATGCAGGAGGTGAGGGCTCCGTAGTGACACAAAAAGTAAAAGAAGGCAAAAATGACTTCGGGTATAATGCACAGACGGATAAATACGAAAATCTTGTTGCCGCGGGAGTCATTGACCCTACTAAAGTAACTCGCTTTGCGTTGGAAAATGCCGCATCCATTGCTGGTATGTTGCTGACCACCGAGTGTGTACTTGCCGACGAGAAAGAAGAAAAAGAATCCATGCCACAAATGCCACAAGGCGGTGGGATGATGTAGAATAGAGTTAGTACAGTAATATAAAAAACCCTCCGCTGAAAACGGAGGGTTTTTTTTTATAACCAATCTTTACCCCTTCCTCTCAAATATCTCCCCCACCCTCTCTACCCCCATACAATTAAGAATTTGTTGCGGCATTATCCCTCCCTTTCTTGCCATGGTTACTCCAAATTGCATATAATCTATATGCTCGGTACGATGAGCATCGGGGTTAATCGAAAAAATTATTCCCTTGTCAGATGCATATTTTAACCATTTCCAATCAAGGTCTAACCGGTATGTATTGGAATTTATTTCTATCATAACTTTATTGTCAGCACAGGCATCTATCATTTTTTGGTGATCCACTGGATACCCTTTTCTGCGCAACAGCAAGCGCCCGGTGGGATGACCTAACATGGTTACATAAGGATTCTCAAGCGCTTTCAATAATCTTTTCATCGCTTTTTCTTCATTCATTACTAAGTTGGAATGTATGGAAATAATTACAAAATCAAGTTCTTTCAGTATTTCATCAGTAAAATCCAGTTTCCCATCACTTAGAATATCACATTCAATACCATGAAAAATGCGGAAAGGCGCTATCTCCCTGTTTATTTTTTCAATTTCGTTTTTCTGAATTATTAACCTTTCCTCGTTTAACCCGTTGGCATAAAACGCCGCTTTGGAATGGTCAGTTATTCCCAGATAACTCAAGCCCTTTTTCATGCAATGCGTTGCTAATTCGCTGATGGAATTTTTTCCGTCGCTGTACCGGCTATGCACATGCAAAACGCCTTTAATGTCACTGAGTGTCACCGGATGCTCTGAAATTTTATTTTCTTTAATCATTTCCCATTCAAATAAATTCTCCCGGAGTTCCGGAATAATAAATGGTAAATTATTTGCCCGATAAATTTCCTCTTCGGACATGGGAATCATAGGGGCATTTTTCAACAGGGGTTTTAAATGTTCTTTGGAACCGGTGGTTATAAATAATTTTCTGAAAAACTCTGCTTTACGGCAGAAAATGATTTCTACAGGAACAGGAGGAAAAAGCAAATTCAGGTATTTCTCAAAATTATTTTTGGGAGTGCCATTAATAAAATCATAAAATCCTCTCCATGCTAATGGGGCAGAATTGGAATCGTCTTTTCTAAGACCGTTAAAATTCAGGTTATCAGGTATTTCATTTTCAAAACCTGCTAAAAATTCTATTCCAGAAACAATGTTACTTCCTCTTCTCATTTCACCCGTAAGCGAAATTTTCAGCGTTGATGATTGTTGTTGAATTTCTTTAAAAATTGTCTGACTAATTGGAACTGCATGCCCATACAGAAACTTCCCTTTATTACTTTTATAATATTCAAGACATTCGATTAATTCTTCCTGTGTCTTTTTCCCAAATCCTTTCAAAGCGAGTAATTTATTTTCACGGCTCGCCTGTAACATTTCATCAATGGAATGTACGTTTAATTCCCTGTAAATTTGTCCTGCTTTTTTTGGACTTAATCCCGGCACAACAAAAAATTCCATACAGGATTCAGGTAGGGTGGAAAAAAAATTCTCAAATTGTGAAAAGGTTCCGGTAGTTATAATCTCTTTGATTTTCAGTGCAATCGCTGAACCAATTCCTTCTATGTCATTCATATTGTCTTCTGAAATCAAATAAGGAAACCCTTCAATCTTCTCAGCGGCATTCTGATAGCTCTTGATTTTAAATTCATTTTCGTGAGTAAACTCCAATGTTCTTGCATAGAGATTTAAAGCACGGGTGAGGTTTTGATTGTTCATGAGATTTTTTTGTAATTTTAGAGAAAATTTTTACTTTTCGTAGCAAGAAAAATTTAGCCACTGATTACACGGATTATTTTTTTCATAATACTCTTTGTTTCCTTTTCTTTTTTTATCTGTGTAATTAGTGGCAAAAAAATATATCGCCTGAGCTGTTAACCAGAATTTATGATTACAATATTAATAATTCTTCTGTCAAATGTCTGTTTGCAAGCGCAGGACCTCATTTTCAGGCAATTTCCGACAGCATATCTTTATTATAACCCCGCTTATGCCGGATTAGTAGGGAAACATGTTGTTCATTTAAATTCGAAATATTATGGAATTGAAAATATAAATCAAGGTCTTCGTCCTTCCATTAGTTCCTTTTTATCGTATGATACGCATTTTTCAGATTCTCTACATTCTGTAGGGATTTTAGCATTTTATGATAATGAAAGTTATGTGTTTGAATCGCAACATCTTGGAGGTATTTATAGTTTTAATTTAATTTACAGAGAAAATTTGAGGTTTAAAATTGGAACAGAAATAAGTTACAATTCTAAATCCATAGATTTTTCCCGATTAATATTACCCGATCAAATCGATCCACAAAACGGAGTTGTCAGACCAACTATCGAAACATTTCATCATGGAGATGTTCAATATATGGATACTAAACTGGGAGCTGTATTTAAAATTAATAATTTAATTTCTACTTTTTCAGTTAACCATATTTTAAGTCCAAATACTTCACTCATTTATTCAAATTCAACAATCCCGATGAGCTTTTCAGGTACTTTGGAATATTATTTTCTGTTTTTCCCTGAATATTTTGTTTTCAAACCTGGATTTTTATTCAACAAACAGGATATTTTTTATAATTATAATCTTTTATTAAATTTCAGTTTATTTAAACATTATAAGTTGGGGCTGATAATTTCACCTTCTTCGACATTTGGTTGGATGATTGGGATTGATTTTTTGAAGCATTGGACTTTGTTTTTTTATAGTGAAAAATCTATATCAGATCTTGCTCTTGCTAATTTTTTTTCCTACGAGGGTGGAATTAGTTACAGATTTTCAAAGTAATTTTTTGTTACTACTCAGCACTTCAGTTTTTACCACTGATTACACGGATTAAAAAAAATAAAATCCGTGTAATCAGTGGCAACATTTTTTTTGCTGAGTAGTTTCAGTTTTTTTAGCTATTCCGGATTTTCAATCAACTCTATCAATCTCCCGTTAAAAATCTCAACACCGGCTTGATTCAAATGATGTGAATCATAAAAATGCAAGGAATCATTCAGCGAAAGAATTTTGTTAAAATTAAAATAGTTGCTATTCTCCAAAAATATTTTCTCCATTAATTCATTAAATTTATTATTACCATAGGGCAGTTCTAAAAATTCAATTTTTTTATTTTCCTCCCTCTTTATCTCCCTCCAAAGGGAGACATTTGGCTGAATTTTTAGGACTGCCCTATTGAAATTTTTTGTTACGGGCGCTTGTACTAACAAGTAAGGGACGTTATTCTCCTTAAAAAATTCCAAAATTCTAAAAAACGCTATCAATTGATACTTGTTTAATGATTGTTTTTCACTTTTAGGCGCTTCTAAAAATTCAATCTTTCTACTTTCCTCTCTTCTTTCAACATACCCACCTCCGCTCACATAAAAATCATCTCCTTTTTGGACAGGTTCTTCATAACCGGAATTCAGGTGGAAAAACTGTCTGAAAAAACCATATAACAGTGTATTCAAAAGTTTTACATGTTTTATTTTCCAAATCGTAATGAGTGTACCCGTATCAATCGTGTCATTGGCTATAAAATCAAGCTCGGATTCAACTCCGTCACTCGCAAATGCATCTGGCTCCACTTCATAAATAATTAACTCCGGTTGTATCTTTTTCAAATATTTTTTTAACAACCTCTCCGTTTGAATAGGTGTTTGTGAACTTGACCCAAGATTAAAAGAACTGTAGCCATGTTTTTTAAAAATTCGGGTATCAAAACCCCTGTATGCATGAGATGACCCGAGAAATAATATATCCGGCTTATGTATAGTATGTAAATCCTTCATTCTGGAATACAGATGACCATAAGAACCTAATTTGTAATTAAGATTTTTAAGCAAAAAGCCAGGGAGAAATAAACCGGTTACACAGATTAGAAAAAAATAAATTAACCCGGAAAAACATAAAAACAGTAAAAATTTGTTCGAAAATTTATTCATGCTCTTTTTGTTACAATTAAGTGGGTTGATTTTTCCCGCAGATATCGCAGATTTTCGCAGAGAAAATTTTTATAAAAATAAATCTGCGTTTATCTGCGTAATCTGCGGGAGATTATTAATACGAGTGAACAGAAACCTCTTTTTTAAAATTGAAAATAAATAAAAGGGGTCTCAGATGTATGCATATACATTCCTAAAATAAAAATCAAGACAGCATAAAATGTCCAACGAAAAAACCAGTGCCACCGTTTTGCTGTTTCGTAAATGGGATATGGATTATTTCTTCCAATCCATTCAATAACTAACAATATACTAATCAATGGCGCTAATAAAAAAACTTTGCGAGGTAATTCGGGAATATATAAAATGGAACTTGAAAATATTTCTGAAAAAATCTCAATGGCATGTGAAATATTTTCTGCTCTGAAAAAAATCCATCCAACCAATACAAGCAGGAAAGTTGTTAACATTCCGGTAAACTCTTTGAAAGAAGGAAATTTTTTTCCCTCTGCAACCGTTCCCAGGTTCTGCCGGTTTTTATTTGACAATAAAAGAGGCAGAAAAAACAACGCATTCAACGCCCCCCATACTATAAAAGTCCAATTAGCGCCATGCCAGAAACCACTCAATAAAAAAACAATCAATGTATTCCGGATTTTTGTCCATGTACTTGCCCTGCTTCCACCTAACGGAACGTAAACATAATCCCGGAACCAGGTAGTGAGTGAAATGTGCCATCTGCGCCAGAACTCTGCAATATCTCTTGAAAAATAAGGAAAGTTAAAATTCTTCATCAGGTCAAATCCGAATAACCGCGCACATCCAATGGCGATATCAGAATATCCTGAAAAATCACCATAAATCTGAAATGCAAAAAAAACAGCGCCCAGCAATAATGTACTTCCCGAATAATCAGCGCTATGATTAAAAATGTCGTTTGCAAAAACTGCACAATTATCAGCGATGACCATTTTTTTTATAAAACCCCACAGCATTTGTTTTAATCCATCCACTGCTTTTGAATAATCAAAAGTCCGGTTTTTAAAAAACTGAGGTAATAAATTGGAAGCACGTTCTATAGGTCCGGCTACCAATTGTGGAAAAAAACTAACGTAGGCGGCAAATGCAATAAAATCATTCGTGGAATTAATTTTCCTCCTGTAAACATCGAGAGTATAACTCAGGGTTTGAAAAGTGTAAAAACTAATTCCCACAGGGAGAATAATCTGAAGAGAGGATTTGTTAATGGGATTTCCAAAAAAAGTAAATGCCTCACAAAAATTATCAATAAAAAAATTATAATATTTAAAAAATCCGAGCAAGCCAAGGTTAAAAAATAAACTCGTAAACAAAAGAACTTTCCTTTTAGATGGAACATCTGTTTTCTCAATTAAAATAGCAACAAAATAATCAATAAGAATGCTTGCTAAAAGCAGGTTAAGAAATCGCCAGTCCCAAAAACCATAAAAGAAAAAACTGGACAAAACGATAAGCAGATTCTGAAATTTTCGATTGTCTTTCGCCAGAAACCAATAAAGCAAAAAAACTAAAGGAAGGAAAACCGCGAAATCAATGGAGTTAAATAACATAAACTAATAGAAAGGGGTATAGGGAATAGAGGTATAGGGGTATAGGGGTATAGGGGTATAAAATATAAGGAAAAATTGAAGTTTTGTTTTTTCCCTATACCTTATACCCCTATACCTTTATACCTATTTATTTCTTAACGGACATAAATATCCCAGGGAAGCCGCGCCTGAATTCCTTCAAACTTCTCGAGGTCTTTCAATGATTTAAGAGCTTTTCCCCATTCACCAAAGAGTGAATAAACAAGGCGGACTGCTGATTCTTCCGTGTCACCGGTTAGAAGTTTAGTAATGGGGTCTTTTAATACAGGTAAATATTGAATGCGATAATTTTTTCCGAGTTTCGCCATTTTAGCCGCTACCCGAATGGCAGTGGGTAATCCTCCCAGCGAATCAACCAACCCGATTTCCAATGCCTGACTTCCTGTCCATACACGTCCCTGAGCAATTTTTCTGATTGAATCAAGAACCATATTTCTTCCTTGTGCGGCTTTTCGAGTAAACGTACCATAAATGTCATTCATTTCTTCCTGAATGAAATTAATTTCCTGTGATGATAAAGGACGTGTAAACATACCCATATCAGAATAGGCGCCTGTTTTTACTTTGTCGCTGGTGACACCCAACTTGTTATTCAGAAAATCTTTGGCGTTAACCAACAGTCCGATTACACCGATGGATCCTGTGAGTGTACTTCGCTCAGCAATAATTTTATCGCAACCCATGGAAATATAATATCCTCCTGAGGCGGCTAAATCGGACATGGAGGCAATGACCGGTTTTATTTCACGGGTCAGTTGGACTTCTCTCCATATCACATCGGAAGCCAGTGCACTTCCTCCTGGAGAATTTACCCGTAACACAATCGCTTTTACGTTTTTATCTTCCCTTGCTTTGCGAAGAAGTGCGGTCAAACTTTCAGACCCGATAGTTTCATTATCTCCCTTTCCTGTATTTATTCCCCCTTGCGCGAAAATAACAGCTACTTTATTTTTAAAATATTTTTCAGGTTTTTCATTGAGCATTTTCTTATACTGACGGTAGCCAACATAATTTATTTTTTTCCCTGGCTCACTACCGAGCTTTTCACAGAGAATATTTTCCATTTCATCTCGGTAAGCAATGTGATCAACCAATCCATATTTCTTTGCCATCTTTGAATCTCTGACTAATAAAGAATCAGACATCTCCCGTAAATTTTCAACAGACAACTTTCTGGATTCGCTTATTTGATTTAACACCGTTTGATAGATGGATTGAATGATGGCATTCAACTGTTCGCGGTTTGGTTCGCTCATACTGTCTCTCACAAACGGCTCAGCGAAACTTTTATAATCTCCGCATTGAAATAATTGCGGCTTGATTTCAAGTTTATCAAAAAGTCCTTTATAAAATAACATTTCAATGGTAAGACCATTAAATTCAATGGTTCCCATTGGATTTAAAATAATCTGATCGGCTACACTTGAAAGATAATACGTGTTCTCAGCAAAATAATTTCCGTAGGCAAGAATAAATTTACCGGATGTCTTGAATTTTTCAAGCATTCTCCGAATGGGTTCCAATTGTGAAAAGCGGGCTTCTATGTCACTCACGTCTAGTAGAATGCCTTTTATTCGCTTATCTTTCATAGCCGAATGTAAAACCTGTCGTAATTCTACAATACCTGTTTCCTCAGCTTCAAATCCCGGTATTTTTAATTCCTCCAAAGGGTTTGGTTTTTCCCTTTCCACAATGGGTTGGTCGAAAGTTAATTTCAGCACAGAGTTATATTTTATGGAAATTTTTTTCTGTGATTCAGCCACTACGGCAATAATAATAATGGTTGCAATGAAAAAAACTATTACAACGATAACGCCGAGCATGGTAGCCAGCATGTATTTAAAAAATTGTTTCATGTGAAATAAGGATATTTGTTTTTTATTGAAATAATGAACATCAGTAATGATAAAAAAATGTCAGTGGCTTTTTTACTTTTG
>Ga0156019_1074_pt3 | contig 9517 bp, 5 predicted proteins | sample RifCSPlowO2_02_FD_107673 | JGI IMG/M metagenome (GOLD analysis project Ga0156019, IMG submission 107673) | Bacteroidetes bacterium RIFCSPLOWO2_02_FULL_36_8
ATTTAACATCCACAATCCTAAATTCAGTCCTTCTGTTAAACTGACGATTTTCTTCCGATACATTTGGAAAAAGCGGTCTTTTTTTTCCATAACCCTTGTAACTTAACCGTTCAGAGGAAATGGTATGTTTTACCAACCACTGCTCAACACTATTTGCTCTTCGTTCCGATAATTCCTGATTGTAAGAATCTGTTCCCACATCACACGTATGTCCCAGAACTTCTATTTTCAATTTAGGATGACGTATTAAGTAGCGTTTCATCTCACGTAACTCAATAAGTGATTTAGGCAATAAATCTGCTGAATTAAAATTGAAAAATATATTATTGAATACAATGAATTTACCTTGTTTTGCCGGTTCTAATTTCAGTTTAAGATTTTTACTTCTGTTTTTTCCGGGCTTGGTGTAATCATAATGAAATGATTTAAGAATATATCCCTGTTTATCCACATAAAAAGCATACGGGAATCCCTCTGTTAAAGTAACCAGAAAATCTCCATTTACCGAATCGCTGGTTGTATTGGTAATTTGCCATGGTTTATCAAGATTTACAATCCGAATATCCGCGCTGAGAATTTTTTTACCTTTTTCATCGGTTACTATACCTTTAATATACGATGCAGGAACGGGTCGAAAGTCATTATCCATGGTAAAACTGTAAATATCCATAAATCCCTTTCCTTCGGGGGATGGGTGTTGTCCGTAATAAAAGCCGCCGGCGCCATTGGCAGAAACTATAATTCCTTTTTCATGATTTACTGTGTTCAGCGGATAGCCCAGATTTTTGGGAAATGACCAGATACTGTCATTGGTTAACGTTGTCTTATAAATATCGAAACCGCCTAAACTAATCCAACCATCTGAAGTGAAATATAAATCAGCGCCTGACGCATGAATGAAAGGGTCCGTATCTCTCCCGGAGGTATTTATGGAAGGACCAAGATTTACGGGATTTTGCCAGATGCCATTGGTATCCTTCATACTCACGTAAATATCCTCCTGACCATACCCTCCTGGACGATCAGAACTGAAATACAACATGTTTCCATCGGCAGATAAAGAGGGCTGAGAATCCCAGTAAGAAGAATTTATTGCAGGTCCAAGATTTTGGGGTGCGCTCCAGTGAACAGCTGTTTTGTTGCTAATATATAAATCACATTTTCCATAAGAATCCTCGCTGTTGCATCGGGAAAAAATAACGGTTTTTCCATCGGGCGAAATAGTGGAGGCGCCTTCATTCTGGTTTGTTCTTAAATCAGAAATAACTTTTGCTGTTTGCCATTTTTTATTTTTTATTTCGGATAAATAAAAATCTTCGTCTCCTAAGGAGCCATCTTCTGTTACAAATCTTCTTGTGAAAAGTAAAATTGAGTCATCCGCAGTAATAGACGGAAAATACTCAGAATGATTTGTATTAATATTTTCGCTTAAAGGCGTAGTGACATAATTTCGTGGATTTACAACCGAATAAAGAAGTTTCTTTGTTTCATTGAGATAATAATTAACCATGTTTTTATTTGAATCATCGGGCTTTATGAAAGCGAGGTAAGAGGAAAGAAATCGTTGGATATTACGCAAGGGAAGAGTAAAATCTTTACGAACTTCTGAAATAATGGAAGGATAACGGATAATAAGTTTTACAAGTTCATAAGCAATATCGGCATTTTGTACGCTGTCGCGGTTAAACAAATACAAATAATGTTCATAAATTTTCAATTCAAAAACAGGGTCTAATTCTTTGCCGCCCTTCAGATAGGTTTGAATAAGCATGAGTCGTGCATCTTTGTAATCCGGAGACAATTCAAGGGCTTTGTATAAATGTTCCAGCGCAGAAGAAAATTCCAGATTGTTGAAATAAACTATGGCATCTTTGTAGAGATTTTCCGCCTTTTTGGAAGCAGGGGAGGGGTGGAAAGGGGTTTGGGCGTGAAGGGATTCAGTGAGGAGAATCAAGAAAATACACCTTAAAATGTCAGAAAATTTTACCATCTTTTCATTTAGAATTTCAACCTCTGCAAACGTACATAAAATTTTTCAATTATACATAGGTGTTTTAAAATACGTATGGTATCAAAAAGGCGCACCGTGTTGATACACCATGAAATAGGTAAGTAAGTTAGAGTTTATGCTACTTTAATGACACAATCCGTATATTTGCCAACGCTTCATTCCTTCCATGCACTTCCTCCAGCTTTCTGCTCAACTTATTTCGTTTTACCGTAGAATCACCGGCAGTAAATCACGCAAATCCTGGGTGCAATGGCGTGAATTAACGGAAGATATATACCGGTTTGATATTGATCCCAATCAGATTGATTTATTTATTAATCTGGGGAAAAATGAAAACAAAAAAATATCGTCTCCGAAAGATGCTTTAACCTTGCTGATACCTCTGACAGAAGATGACTTGTTAAATACATTGTCGCTCGTAAAACTTTATTTTAAACTGGAAGAAAAAAATAACGAAAATATAAACATAAATGAACAAACGTTTAATTGGAATATAATTACAGAGCAGTTGCCGCTTACGGTGGAACAAATTAATTTCATTGAATCGAAATCAAATAACTGGCTTGAGGACAAACAACATAAACGCCTTTATGCAGTTATTAAAATTCCCTCAACGTTATCAATAATTTTTCTTGATTTTTCTTTGCGATGGCTTACATTATTGTGGCTTAATTCACGGAATTTAGAGCCATTTAATTTGTTTCTCTCTTTAGAAAGCAGAGCTTGGTTTATGATTTTTCAGTTTATTATTATTCCTTTTATAGTCATTGCCTATGCATTATTTCGCGACAGAAAAATCAAAAAAAGAATTCAGATTATTTTTGATACCTTACACATTAAACGATTTAAACCCGAAATTATTCAATCTCCCTGGAATTACGCCATAGCCGGTTTGATGGCATTAAACGGGGTATTGGTATTCGCCCTACATAATTATTTCAATACGCCCTGGAACGTTTCCATTTATTTTGGCGGCATCAGTTTGTTTTATCTGGTGACACTTATGAAAAAATCTTCCTTATCTATGCCTTCTGTTTCCTATATCGTTTCTCAGGTAGAACATATCAGCCACCGGCAATTAAAAAAGGATTTGTCTGTGGATGAAAACGATGAAGAAATAGTGAATGTGGAGGTGAATCTACGTTCTGTAAATGAAAGAATGAATGCGTTTGTGCTGGAAGCCGCTTTATTTGGCGCGTTGGCATTCAGCGGATTTCTGCAAATTATTTCTTCTGATTATTTCTCCATAAAAAATATTGAAGAATTCACGCGTAATGCCGCAGACCTACTGAAGAATGTCATTAATTCCAATTTTTCGGAAAATAATTTGCTCTTCAAAAACCTTAGTAGCAGGGAAGGTATATTCTCACTCATGAGTTTTGAAAGTTTATTCTGTTCCATATTTTTTCTTTCAGTAATTTCTTCCCGTATGCGTTTTAGCTTTTTAACCGACTTTATTGACAAAGCATTGCAATTGTCACGTTCATATAATCAGAAAGAAGAAAATTTGATTGTTCATCAAAAATACATTCCTTCCGATGAAAAAGTCATGAAGTTTAACCATAAAATCAGAGAGCAAATTGAAAAAGCGAATCAAAACCAGGAAGAAATTCTGCCCATTATGGAATACATGACATTTTTCCGTGCTCTTGGTATTTCAACATTTTTTATCATTTTAATCACCGGTGGTTTATTCATATCCCCTTTCATTTCATTTATTCTGTTAATTCTCTCTCTTCTTTCTGTCATTTATTTTCGTTTTGAAAACATTTACAGATTTTTAAAATCTTTTTTCTCCCATTGGCAGGAAATTTATTTTTCAATAGAGAAAACCATGAGTTGGGTTGGATTGAGTTTATTGATTTTAATAGCCGTCTTTAGATCATTTGGAGAAGAATCCTTATTTGAACGATTTACCCTTGTTGCCATTTTGTTATTTTTTGCGGTTCACTTTTTTGCAAGCGCTTTCATGCCCGAACGGATTGATCTGGATGAATTAAAAGACGACCCATTTAAAACCAAAAGCGAATTTAAACTCACCGTCCACAAATATTTTAAAATTGGTTTATCATTGTTTTTTCTGGGATTTGCCATACGGGTTCTGGATTGGAGGGCTTCAGCAGGCACGATTATCTCCGGGATTATTATGCTTGCTTTTTGCTTTTTGTTTAATAAAAAAACAGAAAAAGAGCACGCGTGGATGGGAAAATACAGCAGTATCATGTTTTTAGTTGCTTTCATTGCTATAATTTTCAAAGTTTTTAGATGGCAATTTAATGATGTTCTTTTGATAATTTCCGCTCTCTCACTCTTGACGGGAATTCTTATTAACCGCATTTACAAAAATAATTACAGGAAAAATATTGTTATATCCAATTTGGTTCTATTAGTTCTTGTTATCACACTGCAAAACCCATTTCTTTCCTACGGCATTCATAATTTAAGATTCAATTATTCCTCTTTTATTAGTTATCAAGAGTTTAATTATTCGTATATGAGGATTCTGAGTCCTGAAAATTACAGCGATATGTTAAATGAAAACTCAGTTATCATTAATGATTCCTTGAAAAGCAATGCCACTAAATTAACTCAGATACTTAGCAATGACTCTAAATTATTTACAGCCGAAAACCTCAACGAAATTGCCTGGAAAACTTATGAAAGTTACAGTGACACGTTAGTCATTCAATGCGCTATTACGTGGGCAAAGAAATGCAATGAAAGGGTAATTAACCGCTGGGAATATATTGATACCTATGGTTCATTATTAGTTAAGGCAGGACGTTACGAGGAAGCTGAAAGGGAATTAAAACGGGCGATAGCGTTATGCAAAGTTCAGATAGGTGATTGTAGTGTAACGGAAAAATTGTTGGAAAAAATCATTTTATCTCAATCACGTAAATAAACTTTATTTTTTGACCACACGGAATTCAGTCCTCCTGTTCATTTGCCGTCCCTCTTTCGTTTCATTGCTCATCACCGGTTTAGCATCTCCATACCCTTCGAAAACTAGGCGCGTGGCATCAATATTTTGTGTCACCAGAAAATCATACACCGATTTCGCCCTGTTTTTTGACAGCAACAGGTTATTTTCCTTTTTTCCCACGTTATCTGTGTGACCGCTTATTTCAATAGTGACACTTTTATTATAATTTAAAAACTTAACCAATTTTTCCAACTCTGTCTTAGAAGCATCTTCCAATTTATATTCCGCCGTTGGGAAAAAGACGTTATTCAACACAACTTTTGCATCCACTTCCAATTTTTCAAGATATATGTCAAGCATTTTTGCATCAAAAGATTTTTTATCTGAGTAATCAAAATTGAAACTCTTAAATAAATATCCATCCTTGGAACAAAACAACCCATAAGATTCTCCTTCATTAAGCACTACCAGATACGATCCATCCACCTTATCAGAATTTAGTTTTACAGATTGTTTTCCGGTTTTTAATTCATAAAGTTCAAGATCTGCTTCTAAGGGAAGTTTTGTTTTTGCATCAAATACATTCCCTTTTGTATAGGTGCTCGGAATTTTTGGTCGCATGTTTTCCGGCAAGGTAAATTGATAAATATCTATGCTGTCTGTTCTTACGCCATTACGTTTTTCTACGGAAAAATAGCCGGTTTTTCCATTGGCAGTAATTGCAAAAGCATTCTCGTTTTCAGAAGTGTTAACAGGGTATCCGAAATTTTTTGGCGTTTCCCATTCACCTGTTTCATTCTGATTTGAAAAAAATAAATCATAACCACCCATGCCTGTATGACCATTGGAAGCAAAATACAAGGTTTTATTATTGGCGTGGATATAGGGTCCTAAATCATCTAACAGAGTATTAATGGTATTTCCAAGATTTACAGAGGTCTTCCATTCACCTGTGGAATCCTTTTCTGACTTCCAGATATCATGCGAGCCAAATCCCCCTTTACGGATGGAAGCAAAATACAACGTATTTCCATCCGAAGAAAGAGAGGGGTGAGAATCCCATGCAGTAGAGTTGACTTTTTGACCCAGGTTTTTTGGAGTTGACCAGATTTTCCCTTCTAACCGGGAAATATATAAATCACAGCTACCATAAGTATCCTTACGACCGCAGGCAGTAAACACCAACGTTTTGCCATCCGCAGAAATGCAGGCAGTGCCTTCACTTTCGGAAGTATTAACTGCTCCCGGCAAAGGAACTGCTTTTGTCCACAACCCGTTTTCATCAATAGAATAATAAAGATTTTCATCTTTCCAGTCAGTGACACCGTTGGGTAATTTGTAGGGGACACGACCTGTAAACAGGATTGTTTTCTCATCGGCAGTTAAAGCGGGATAATATTGCAGACCAATGCAATTGATTCGGGTAGAAAGTTTTTTAGGATAAAATGGGATGGGATTTTTTTCCTGTTCTGCCGCAAAATCACAGTTTGAAAACATTAGTTCGGCGACTGCGCGGCTGATTTTTTTTGAGGATGTTTCTAATTGAAGGTATTTAGCATATCTCGCTTTGGAATCGGCATAATTTTTTTGTTTAAAATAATAATCACCCAGTTGAAAATAAATAAGCGCAAATTGTGGCTCTTCCGGTTTAAGTGCAATAGCTTTTTCATAATGTTCAATTGCCTTTCCGCTTTTTTGTAATTCCTTGTAAATGTTTCCCAATCCGGCATGCGCTTCAGCATACGTGGGCTCTTTTTTTAATAATTTCTCAATTTTCTCAATAGCGGTTTTATAATCCATTCTGCGGGCTAATTGAACGGCATCCTGGTATTCAATATATGCTTTTTTAGAAATACCTGAGGGTTGAGAAGTGACAGAAAGTGGCACTAAAAAAACCAGGATATAAAATAGAATGTGCATTAAACCTAACTTTTAAAACAAGAATAAAGAATAAAGGATAAAGAATAAAGGATAAAGGAAGGCACTTTTTTTTTAACCTTTAACCTTTAAGTTTTAACCTTCTACCTTTAACTTAACTACGGCATTCCGACATATTTATGCATTTGCAACGATATTTTCCAATCCGGATTATTCCGTATGTATTCAATAATCAATGGAAATACTTCCCTTTGCCGGTTCCATTCCGGCTGTAAATATAACATACATTTTGGCGACACAGATAATTTGTATTTCTCAGCCCATTCGAAGTCGGAACGATTGCATACAATAATTTTCAGTTCATTCGCTAAGGGAAAATACTCTTGAAGGGCAGGTTTGAATTTTTTGGGTGATAGGCAAATCCAATCCCATCTGCCTGATAATGGATAAGCCGCAGAGGTCTCGAGATGTGTTTTAAATCCTGATTTTTTCAATTCGTATGTTAATTCGGTTAAATCATACATCATAGGTTCTCCGCCGGTAATAATGATGGTTTTTACGCAGGACTTATCAACTGCGCTAATGATTTGAGAAATTTCATATTTCGGGAAATTTTCTGCATTCCATGATTTTGTTTCATCGCACCACACACAACCGACATCACAACCGGCAAGCCGGATGAACCATGCGGGGATGCCGGCATGAAAACCTTCTCCCTGAATGGAAAAGAAGGTTTCCATAATGGGAAGTTTTGCGTTTTTAGTTGACATTCTTTGATGTTTTATAGAATGGATAAGACGTTTTACCTGAATTTTTAACAAATATACACTTCAGACACAAGGTTGCGAATATAAAGGAATGTTGGAATATTGGAATATTGCATTCGCACCATTATTCCAACATTCCATTATTCCATTTTACTTAAATTACGAAAGTCCATTTCATATTGGTAAAATAAAGATGTTTCCAAATGGTCCCAAAATATCATATTACAAGTTTATAACATTTTTTAATCTTTTGCATGATTTATTCTTTTAGGGACTAATTCTTTTTTTGAAGTGCTGATAAAGAATTAATATTATCAATTCAATTACAATTCTAGTCCCTTTAGGGACGGAATATCGGTAGAAAAGACATTGCATCTAACCTAAGTCCCTTTAGGGACGAAATATAAAAAATAGGGTTAATACCAATACGCAAATTCACATTTATACGGTTTTCACAGTACAAAACAGCGAATGCATAATTGACAAAACAATAAGCCAGTTTTGCTATTATGAAAGAAAATCCCAGTTGAGTTAATCCGGATAAAAAATTGAGTAATATTTTTCTTAATGGTTGATTATAAATGTTTTAGTATATTTGTAGTTGGGTATAATTATGTGTTATCGGCTACCCTATGGGGCCAGAGATATTTTGACAAGCATAGATAAATGTTAAACTTTAAAACCAATAATAAAATGAAACAGATAAATAAAATCTTGACAGTAATTGCTCTATTACATTTTGCGTTTGGACACATATCAAATGCACAAACATTGAACAGAAAATATACTTCAAAAGTTATAAACGGTTTGCGATCGAGAGAATTTACCACAAGTAATCTGACAGAAGCAGAACCTGACTACTCTGGAAAAATAATCTTATTGCTAACTCCAAGTTTTCCAATTTCGTTTAGCCGACTTGAGAAGGATACTTCAAATAATTGGAGAATTGGTCCTCAAATTGGAATTGGGGGTTCTTATTTTTTCGTGGTCGGAAATGGATATAGAAATGCAAATGAAACTGTTCAAGTTGAACCATATTTTACGGTAGGAATAAGTATTGATGGAGGTTTTTCACAAAACCTTCAAACACCTGGGGTTATTGGTAATATAAATATCGGAGGTGTTATTGGCTTTTACAAATACTTCAATTTTTTGTTTTCTTATGATGTATTGAACAATAGACCTGTTTATGGAGTTGGGGCAAGAGTTGACCTCTTTTCAATAACTCAAGGACCGGGGACAATTATTTTGAACAAAGAGAAATTTTTTAAATAGATAAAAGGACAAAGTGGGAAGAAGGGCAGCCGATAACAAAAAGATTAAACGCAATAATTTTTTTGAGGGGTGCAGTGGTTAATCAGACAGTTTCGTATTTAATGAAGTGTGTGCAAGAGAAAATTTTTGCAACAGAGGAAAGCGGAAAATATTTTTTTATTTGTTGCAAAAATTTTCACGAACAGTATCGCATTTAATCCCTCAAAAAAATTACTGCGTTAATCCCTGACCGTTAGGCACAAGCAATAACGATTTTAGTTTTCAATTATATCTCTGATAAAATAGACTTGATAGATGAAATTATAATTTAGTTTACTAAGAAAAAATATCCCGATAGATATAAAAATATGATTTTATTATTTTGGAATAATTTTATAACAATAATTTGAAATAGAATTATCAATTATATTTATAAGTTAGAGGCAATAATTAAAAAAATAAACGAGAATGAAAAAAAAACAAAAATTATTTTTAGATCAATTTGATCAACCTTTGCATAAGCATATTATTAATTTTTGTAATATTATTAGTACAAAAAAGTATGATGTGTTTATTTTATTAGCAAGAAAGGCTGCTTGTTTTATTGACACTTTAATAGAACTAGATTTAATAGAAATAAATGGGAAGATTGTATCAGATAGAGTATTAGAATTTGATAAT